>Ga0209913_1000368_pt1 | contig 40637 bp, 37 predicted proteins | sample PersoiDNA2013203_FD_185805 | JGI IMG/M metagenome (GOLD analysis project Ga0209913, IMG submission 185805) | Permafrost soil microbial communities from the Arctic, to analyse light accelerated degradation of dissolved organic matter (DOM) -... | ecosystem: Environmental > Terrestrial > Soil >...
CCACGCAAAAAAAAGCCCGCATCGTGAGATACGGGCTTTTTTTCACAAGGAAGAAAATCAATTACTTGATTTTGCCTTCTTTGTAGATCACGTGCTTGCGAACGCGCGGGTCGAACATTTTCTTTTCGAGCTTGTCCGGGGTAGTACGCTTGTTCTTGTCGGTAGTGTAGAAGTGACCAGTACCGGCGCTAGAGATCATTCGAATCAATTCACGCATGATAGAGCTCCTTAGATCTTGCCAGCGGCACGGATTTCGGCCAGCACGACAGTGATGCCACGCTTGTCGATGATGCGCATGCCTTTGGCAGATACACGCAGGCGAACAAAACGTTTCTCTTCTTCAACCCAGAAGCGGTGATGCTGCAGGTTCGGCAGGAAACGACGACGGGTTTTGTTATTTGCGTGGGAAATGTTATTCCCAGTCACCGGACCCTTACCGGTAACTTGACAGACTCTCGACATGCCTCAGCCCTCTAAAACCACATGCCCAACCCGGCATGGGTTGGCCGCTTAATCTCTCAGTCATTTGGCGCCAGGCGCCGCGTTTCTTTAGGGTCTTACCGGCTACACCTACAAGCGAAGGAACCGGGCCCCTAGAAAAGAGCGCTGCTTTATACCAGAAAGACCCAAGTGCAACAACAGCCAGTGTGTTTTTACCGGCGTAAATCTCGGCGACAGATGCCCGAACCGTTGCCAGGAGGGGCCGCTGCAACAGCCGACCACTCGTCGCACAGAATGATTTACGGCGCTCGCAGGCACCAAAAAGTACACGGCGAAACGCGCTGAGGCGCCATCAAAACAGCATTTGAGCCAAAAGCACAGGCAAAAATGGGCTAGTCATTTATCAATCAGACCACTACGGTAGGACTTTTCCAGACTGCACTCGCAGATGGGCCTTCGATCTGCACAGGAAACCGAACATGCGCCTCGCTGCCCTACCGCTTTTGCTAGCCCCTCTATTTATCGCGTCGCAGGCCTTGGCGGCCACCAATCTGAGCGTTTGTACCGAGGCCAGTCCCGAAGGGTTCGACGTGGTGCAGTACAACTCGCTGACCACCACCAACGCCTCGGCCGACGTGCTGATGAACAGCTTGGTGGACTATGACGCGGCCAGCGGCAAACTGGTGCCAAGCCTGGCGGACAGCTGGGAAGTGTCGCCGGACGGCCTGACCTACACCTTCCAATTGCACCCCAACGTAAAATTCCACCGCACCGACTATTTCACCCCGAGCCGCACCCTGACCGCCGAGGATGTACGCTTCAGCTTCGAGCGCATGCTCGACCCGGCCAACCCGTGGCACAAGATCGCCCAGAGCGGTTTCCCCCACGCTCAGTCCCTGCAATTGCCGACACTGATCAAGAAGATCGACGCCCTTGACCCGCTGACCGTGCGCTTCACCCTCGATCACGCCGACTCGACTTTCCTCGCCGCGCTGAGCATGGGTTTTGCCTCGATCTACCCGGCCGAATACGCCGACAAGCTGCTCAAGGCCGGCACCCCGGAGAAGCTCAACAGCCAGCCTATCGGCACGGGCCCGTTCATTTTCACGCGGTTCCAGAAAGATGCCGTGGTGCGCTACAAAGCCAACCCGGACTACTTCGCCGGCAAACCGGCTGTGGATAACTTGATCTTCGCCATCACCCCGGATGCGAACGTGCGCCTGCAGAAACTGCACCGCGACGAATGCCAGATCGCACTGTCACCCAAACCGCTGGATGTGGGCGAAGCCGAGAAAGACCCCGCACTCAAAGTGGAAAAAGCCGCAGCATTCATGACCGCATTCGTCGCGATCAACAGCCAGCACCCGCCGCTGGACAAGCCTGAAGTGCGCCAAGCGATCAACCTGGCCTTCGACAAGGACAGCTATCTCAAAGCGGTGTTCGAAGGCACCGCCGAAGCCGCCAACGGCCCCTACCCGCCCAACACCTGGAGCTACGCCAAGGATTTGCCGGGTTATCCACAGGACATCGCCAAAGCCAAGCTGCTGCTGGAGCGCGCCGGACTCAAGGACGGCTTCAAGACCACGATTTGGACACGCCCCACCGGCAGCCTGCTGAACCCCAACCCAAACCTCGGCGCGCAATTGCTGCAGGCGGACCTGGCCAAGGTCGGCATCCAGGCTGAGATCCGCGTGATCGAATGGGGCGAGCTGATTCGCCGCGCCAAGGCCGGCGAACACGACCTGCTGTTCATGGGCTGGGCCGGTGACAACGGCGACCCGGATAACTTCCTGACGCCGCAGTTCTCCTGCGCGGCGCTGAAATCCGGCACCAACTTCGCGCGCTATTGCGACCCGGCCCTGGACAAGCTCATCAGCGCCGGCAAGACCACCAGCGAGCAAGGGGTGCGCAGCAAGCTGTATCAACAGGCCCAGGCGCAGATCCAGCAGCAGGCTCTGTGGCTGCCGCTGGCGCACCCAACGGCGTTCGCCCTGGCTCGCAAGAATGTCGAGGGATACCAGGTGAGCCCGTTTGGGCGGCAGGATTTCTCCAAGGTCAGCGTCAAGCCCTGAGCGGCAAGCTGCAAGCCCACTTGAGGCTTGCAGCTGCTTCCCTCCTACATCCACCCGTATTCCGCCATCGACAACGGATCACCATCCCCCACGATGATGTGATCCAGCACCCGTACATCGACCACTTCCAAGGCTTTTTGCAGAATCTTGGTCAATTTTCGATCAGCCGCACTCGGCTCCACGCTCCCCGAAGGATGGTTGTGGCACAGGATCAACGCCGCCGCGTTGTAAGCCAGGGCGCGCTTGACCACTTGCCGGGGGTAAACCACGGTGGCATCGATGGTGCCCTGGAACAACGCCTCGAAACCCAGTACCCGATGCTTTGAATCGAGAAACAGGCAACCGAAAATCTCGTGAGGCTCATGGCGCAACAGCGCCTTGAGGTAGTCACGCACAGCGACCGGGCTTTCCAGCACTGAGTCACCGCGCAACTGTTCGGCCAGGTGGCGCCGGGACATCTCCAGCACCGCCTGCAGTTGGGCAAACTTTGCCGGTCCCAGCCCCAACTGCTGGCTGAACAGCACCTGGCTGGCCTCCAGCAACGGGCGCAGTCCACCGAACTGCGCGAGAAGATGGCGTGCCAGGTCCACTGCGCTTCGCCCGGTTACCCCGGTGCGCAGGAAGATTGCCAACAGTTCGGCGTCGGACAAACTCGCCGCGCCCCACTCCAACAGTTTCTCTCGTGGCCGCTCTGCTGCCGGCCAATCACGAATACTCATCCCACCTCCCTGTGCATGTGCGCCGCTGTTGCCTGGCGGACGCTGTGTTATCGTAGCGGCTCTTTTTTGCATGCGATTTCACCTGGGGAGGGGGCGTCGCAGGCGTCACTGAACTGGCTTCACTGAACTGGAAAGGCAAACCAATGCAGCGTCTGTATCGGAAACGCATCGTTCTCGGCGTCGGCGGCGGCATTGCCGCCTACAAGAGCGCAGAGCTGGTTCGCAGGCTTCTCGACCAGGGCGCCGAAGTGCGCGTGGTCATGACCCGCGGCGGCAGCGAGTTCATCACCCCGCTGACCATGCAGGCCTTGTCCGGCCACCCGGTTCACCTGGACCTGCTGGACCCGGCCGCCGAAGCCGCCATGGGCCATATCGAACTGGCCAAATGGGCCGATCTGGTCCTGATCGCCCCGGCCACCGCCGACCTGATCGCCCGCCTGGCGCAAGGTATCGCCGATGACCTGCTGACCACCCTGGTCCTGGCCACCGACGCTACCGTCGCTATCGCCCCGGCCATGAACCAGGCCATGTGGCGCGACCCGGCCACCCAAGCCAACACTCAACTCCTGCAAAGCCGCGGCCTCAAGGTGTTCGGCCCGGCCTCCGGCAGCCAGGCCTGCGGCGACGTCGGCATGGGCCGCATGCTCGAAGCCACCGACCTGGCGCTGTGCGCCGCCGAGTGCTTCCAGCACCTGGCCCTGACCGGCAAGCACGTGTTGATCACCGCCGGCCCGACCCAGGAAAACATCGACCCGGTGCGCTACATCACCAACCATAGCTCAGGGAAAATGGGCTTTGCCCTGGCTGAAGCGGCGGTTGAGGCAGGCGCGCGCGTGACGCTCATCACCGGCCCGGTGCATTTGCCGACCCCCGATCGTGTCACGCGAATCGACGTGGTCAGCGCCCGGGACATGTTGGCAGCCTGTGAGGCAGCCATTCCCTGCGACCTGTTTATCGCTTCGGCAGCGGTTGCGGATTACCGCCCGGAAGTCGTCGCCCCGCAAAAACTCAAGAAAGACCCTACCAGCGGCGACGGCCTGCTCCTGCAAATGGTGCGCAACCCGGACATCCTGGCCACCATCGCCAGCCGCCCGGACCGCCCGTTCAGCGTCGGTTTCGCCGCCGAGACCGAGCACTTGCTGGACTACGCCGCTCGCAAATTGAAAGACAAAAATCTCGACCTGATCGTTGCCAATGATGTCGCCAACCCGAGCATCGGCTTCAACAGCGAGGAAAACGCCTGCAGCGTGATCGACCGCGACCTGCACGCCACCCTTTTCGCCCAGACCAGCAAGGGCAAGATTGCCCGCCAACTGATCTCTTTTATCGCCCAACGGCTGAACCAGGTTTAATTTACATGCACGCTTTGCAAGCCAAGATCCTCGACCCCCGCATCGGCACCGACTTCCCACTGCCGGCCTATGCCACACCGGGCTCCGCCGGCCTGGACCTGCGCGCCATGCTCAAGGAAGACACCGTCCTTGAGCCGGGCCAGACCCTACTGATTCCAACCGGCCTGTCGATCTACGTCGGCGACCCGGGCCTGGCGGCGCTGATCCTGCCGCGGTCCGGCCTCGGCCATAAGCACGGCATCGTGCTGGGTAACCTGGTCGGCCTGATCGACTCGGACTACCAGGGCGAATTGATGGTGTCGTGCTGGAACCGTGGCCAGACCGCCTTCAACATCGTCGTCGGCGAGCGCATTGCGCAGTTGGTGCTCGTGCCGGTGGTGCAGGCGCACTTCGAACTGGTACAGGAATTCGACGCAACCCAGCGCGGTGCAGGCGGCTTTGGGCATTCCGGCAGTCACTGACCACGCTGAACCGGGGCGGACGCCACTGTCCGGCCCGGCCCGACGCCACCGCATGGCCTTTCAGGATGAAGAATGCGCGGACCTGACGAACGACATTTCCCCAGTGAAATCAAAGCACTACCCGAGCATAAGCGCGGAGCGAATGCTCAGATGGCATTTGTGCACCACGAACTCTGCACCGAAAACGCCGTCATACCCTTCAGTTTAAGCCTGCCGGTCAGCCGCATTAAGGCCAGCCTTGCCTCTCTCAGATGGAGTTTCCCCCCGCGATGAGTACCGCCGCCCGAGTAGCACCGACCTTTCCCGACAGTATCTTCCGCGCCTATGACATCCGTGGCGTGGTGCCCAAGACCCTGACCGCCGAAACCGCTTACTGGATTGGCCGCGCCATCGGCGCCCAAAGCCTGGCCCAGGATGAGCCAAACGTTTCGGTTGGTCGTGACGGCCGCCTGTCCGGTCCCGAGCTGGTGGAACAATTGATCCAGGGCCTGGCCGACAGCGGTTGCCATGTCAGCGACGTCGGCCTGGTGCCGACCCCGGCGCTGTACTACGCCGCCAACGTGCTGGCCGGCAAATCCGGGGTGATGCTCACCGGCAGCCACAACCCTTCGGACTACAACGGCTTCAAGATCGTCATCGCCGGCGACACCCTGGCCAACGAACAGATCCAGGCCCTGCACACACGCCTGAAAACCAACGACCTGACCAGCGGAAAAGGCAGCATCACCAAGGTCGACATTCTTCAGCGCTACTCCGACGAAATCACCGGCGACGTCAAACTCGCACGTCGCCTGAAAGTGGTAGTGGACTGCGGCAACGGCGCGGCCGGCGTGATCGCCCCGCAACTGCTCGAAGCCCTGAACTGCGAAGTGGTGCCGTTGTTCTGCGACGTCGACGGCAACTTCCCCAACCACCACCCGGACCCGGGCAAGCCTGAAAACCTGGTGGACCTGATCGCCAAGGTCAAGGAAACCGGGGCCGACGTAGGCCTGGCCTTCGACGGCGACGGCGACCGCGTGGGCGTGGTGACCAACACCGGCGAAAACGTATTCGCCGACCGCCTGCTGATGTTGTTTGCCCGTGATGTGGTGGCGCGCAACCCGAATGCCGAAATCATCTTCGACGTGAAATGCACCCGTCGCCTGACGCCGCTGATCAAGGAGTACGGCGGTCGCCCGCTAATGTGGAAGACTGGTCATTCGTTGATCAAAAAGAAAATGAAGGAAACCGGCGCGCTGCTGGCCGGCGAAATGAGCGGCCACGTATTCTTCAAAGAGCGTTGGTTCGGGTTTGACGACGGTATTTACAGCGCCGCTCGTCTGCTGGAGATCCTCAGCAAGGAAAAATCCACGGCGCAGGAGCTGTTTCAGACCTTCCCGAACGATATTTCTACGCCAGAGATCAATATCCATGTGACCGAAGAGAGCAAATTCAGCATCATTGACGCATTGCACGATGCGCAATGGGGCGAAGGTGCCAACCTGACCTCCATTGATGGTGTGCGAGTCGATTACGCCAAAGGCTGGGGCCTGGTTCGCGCGTCCAACACCACACCGGTGCTGGTGCTGCGTTTCGAGGCGGATACCGAGGCTGAGTTGCAGCGCATCAAGGACGTGTTCCACGCCCAGTTGAAACGTGTTGCCCCTGATCTCCAATTACCGTTCTGATTTTTTTGCACCGGAGCCCTGAATGACCCTCGAACGCGAAGCCGCTGCCAACACCGCCAAGGTCCTGTCCGAAGCGCTGCCCTACATTCGACGCTACGTCGGCAAGACGCTGGTGATCAAATACGGCGGCAATGCCATGGAAAGCGACGAGCTGAAAACCGGCTTTGCCCGCGACATCGTGTTGATGAAAGCCGTGGGGATCAACCCCGTGGTGGTCCACGGCGGCGGCCCGCAAATCGGCGACCTGCTCAAGCGCTTGTCGATCGAGAGTCACTTCATCGATGGCATGCGCGTCACTGACGCGCAGACCATGGACGTGGTGGAGATGGTCCTCGGCGGCCAGGTGAACAAAGACATCGTCAACCTGATCAACCGCCACGGCGGCAGCGCGATTGGCCTGACCGGCAAGGACGCGGAGCTGATCCGCGCGAAAAAACTGACCGTGACCCGTCAGACGCCGGAAATGACCCAGCCGGAAATCATCGACATCGGCCAGGTAGGCGAAGTGATCGGCATCAACACCGACTTGCTGAACCTGCTGGTCAAAGGTGATTTCATCCCGGTTATCGCACCGATCGGCGTGGGCGCCAACGGTGAGTCCTACAACATCAACGCCGACCTGGTAGCCGGCAAAGTGGCCGAAGCGCTGAAGGCTGAAAAGCTGATGCTGCTGACCAACATTGCGGGCTTGATGGACAAGCAAGGCAAGGTGCTGACCGGCCTGACCACCCAACAAGTGGACGAGTTGATCGCCGATGGCACCATCTACGGCGGCATGCTGCCGAAGATCCGTTGTGCGCTGGAAGCGGTACAGGGCGGGGTCGGCAGTTCACTGATCCTTGATGGCCGCGTACCGAATGCAATCCTGCTGGAAATCTTCACCGACACCGGTGTGGGCACGCTGATCAGTAATCGCAAGCGTCCTTAAGCGCTGAAAACCAAAAGGCCCCGCTCAATCTGATTGAGCGGGGCCTTTTTATGTGGGCGGAGGTTCGGTGTCAGACGCCGAACTGCTCGCGGTACGCCCGTACTGCCGGCAAGTGCTGCTTGAGCTGCGGATCGTCTTCGAGGAACTGCAACACCTGGTTCAACGACACGATGCTCACCACCGGGATGCCGAAATCGCGTTCCACTTCCTGGATCGCCGACAATTCACCATTGCCGCGCTCCTGGCGGTTCAAGGCGATCAGCACGCCTGCAGCCTTGGCACCCTCCTGGGACGCGATGATCTGCATGACTTCACGGATGGCAGTGCCTGCGGTGATCACGTCGTCGATGATCAGTACGTCGCCAGTCAGCGGCGCGCCCACCAGGCTGCCGCCTTCGCCATGGGCCTTGGCTTCCTTGCGGTTGAAGCACCACGGCAGATCGCGCCCATGGTGTTCAGCCAACGCCACGGCCGTCGCAGCGGCCAGAGGGATGCCCTTGTAGGCCGGACCGAACAGAACGTCAAAGGAAATACCGCTTTCAACGATGGCTGCCGCGTAGAAACGCCCCAACTGAGCCAGGGCCGAACCCGAGTTGAACAAGCCTGCGTTGAAGAAATACGGGCTGGTGCGCCCGGACTTGAGAGTGAACTCACCGAAGCGCAAAACACCGCGATCGATGGCAAAACGAATGAAATCGCGTTGATACGCCTGCATGAAAAAAACCTCAGATACCACGGCTTTAGCTAATTAGGTAGACGGCGTGTATCATACACGCACGCGATTTTTGGGGCCATTTATGCGGATCATCAGTGTGAACGTTAATGGTATTCAGGCTGCAGTCGAGCGTGGTTTGCTCAGTTGGCTGCAAGCCCAGAATGCCGACGTCATCTGCCTGCAGGACACCCGCGCCTCCGCCTTTGAACTGGACGATCCAGCCTTCCAACTGGATGGCTACTTCCTTTATGCCTGCGATGCCGAAGTGCCCACCCAAGGTGGCGTGGCTTTGTACTCGCGGTTGCAACCCAAGGCGGTCATCAGCGGCCTCGGCTTCGAGACAGCCGACCGCTACGGGCGCTACCTGCAAGCCGATTTCGACAAGGTCAGCATCGCGACCTTGCTGCTTCCTTCGGGGCAGAACGGCGATGAAGACTTGAACCAGAAGTTCAAGCTAATGGACGACTTCGCCCGCTATCTGGATAAACAGCGACGCAAACGTCGCGAGTACATTTATTGTGGCTCGCTGTACGTGGCGCAACAGAAGCTGGATATCAAGAACTGGCGCGACAGCCAGCAATCCCCGGGCTTCCTGGCGCCGGAACGGGCCTGGATGGACGAGATTGTCGGCAACATGGGCTATGTCGACGCCCTGCGCGAAGTCAGCCGTGAAGGCGACCAGTACAGCTGGTGGCCGGATAACGAACAGGCCGAGATGCTCAACCTGGGCTGGCGTTTCGACTACCAGTTGCTGACCCCGGGCCTGCGCCGCTTTGTGCGCAGCGCACGCCTGCCGCGCCAGCCGCGCTTCTCGCAGCATGCGCCGCTGATCGTGGACTACGACTGGACACTGACCATCTGAGGTCTTTGTCCAGGTACAAAAAAACCGACATCGCTGTCGGTTTTTTTGTGCGCGTCTGATTACTTGATCAGCCGCCAGGTCCACGGGTAGCGGTAGGCCGTGCCGTTGTTGGCCTTGATCCCGCCAATGATCGTCAGCACCAGCGCCGCGACCACCAGGATCAACATCAACAGAAAGCCGATCACCACGAACCCGAGCACCATGCAGACCAACCAGGCGATGGCCACGGTGATCTGGAAGTTCAGGGCCTCCTTGCCCTGGTCATCGATCAGCGGGTCCATGTCCTTCTTGATCTGCCACAGGATCAGCGGCCCCAAAAGGCTGCCGAAAGGGAACACCAACCCCAGAAACGCCGCGAAGTGACACAACATCGCCCACTGGCGCACTTCCTTGGACGGTGCCGGAACAGGCAATTGGCTGTCACTCATGGCGTTTCTCCTTGAAGCTGGCTCAGTCGGCCAGCGCAGCGTTCTGCAGCTCGAAAATCTCGGTCATGCCTTTCTGGGCCAGTGCCAGCATGGCATTCAGCTCAGCCGGCTGGAATGGCGCACCTTCGGCGGTACCCTGCACTTCGATGAAACCACCGGTGCTGGTCATCACCACGTTCAGGTCGGTCTCGGCGGCCGAGTCTTCCAGGTAGTCCAGGTCCAGCACAGGCTCGCCCTGGTACATGCCCACCGACACAGCGGCGATCATCTGCTTGAGCGGGTCGCCGCCCTTCAGGCCGCCACGCTTCTTGATCACTTTCAGCGCGTCAACGAGTGCAACCATGGCACCGGTAATGGAGGCAGTACGCGTGCCGCCGTCGGCCTGGATCACGTCGCAGTCGACGTACAGGGTCACGTCGCCCAGCTTGGACATGTCCAGGGCCGCGCGCAGAGAACGGCCGATCAGGCGCTGGATTTCGAGGGTGCGGCCGCCTTGCTTGCCACGGCTGGCTTCACGCTGGTTACGCTCGCCAGTGGCGCGCGGCAGCATGCCGTACTCGGCGGTCAACCAACCCTGGCCCTGACCCTTGAGGAACCGCGGTACGCCGTTTTCGACGCTGACGGTGCAGATCACCTTGGTATCGCCAAACTCGACCAGTACAGATCCCTCGGCGTGTTTGGTGTAGTTGCGGGTGATGCGGATCGAGCGGAGCTGATCGGCAGCGCGACCACTTGGACGTTTCATAGGGGATACCTGTACGGAGGACGAAAAACTGCCGAGCATTATAGAGCCGCGAGCCGATTCGGGGCACGTCTAAAAAATCCGGTTACGAATCGCCGGCTTGTGGTGCTTTGTCAGTGCCAGGGTTTGGGGCCAATCGCCCCACTGCGCTACACTCCTGCGCCTTCGCAGCCTGTCGGCTTCAATTTACCTATCAGCCCGCTATCGCGGGACTGCAACGCGAGGTACCTCCATGGTGCACAGCATGACCGCCTTCGCCCGCGTCGAAAAAGCCGGCGCCCAAGGCACCCTGAGCTGGGAACTGCGCTCGGTCAACAGCCGCTACCTGGAGCCGCACCTGCGCCTGCCGGAATCGTTCCGCGACCTCGAAGGCGCGGTACGTGAGGCACTGCGCCAGGGCATTTCCCGCGGCAAGCTGGAATGCACCCTGCGCTTTACCGAGGAAACCACCGGCAAACCGCTGCAGGTCGACCGCGAGCGCGCCGCGCAACTGGTCGCCGCCGCCGAGACCATTGCAGGCCTGATCAAGCAGCCTGCCGCGCTGAACCCGCTGGAAGTACTGGCCTGGCCCGGCGTGCTGGTGGCTGACGCCAGCGACCCGCAAGCCCTCAATGCCGAAGCCCTCACCCTGTTCACCCAGGGTTTGAAGGAACTCAAGGCCGGCCGCGAGCGCGAAGGCGCCGAACTGGCCCGGCTGATCAACGAGCGCCTGACCTCGATTGAAGCCGACGTGCTCACCCTGCGCGAGCTGGTGCCGCAGATGCTCGCGACCCAGCGCCAGAAGGTCCTCGACCGCTTCGCCGATATGAAGGCCGACCTCGATCCGGTGCGCCTGGAGCAGGAAATGGTCCTGCTGGCGCAGAAGAGCGACGTCGCCGAAGAGCTCGACCGCCTGAGTACCCACATCCTTGAAGTACGCCGCGTGCTCAAGTCCGGCGGCGCCGCTGGTCGGCGCCTGGACTTCCTGATGCAAGAACTCAACCGCGAAGCCAATACACTGGGCTCCAAGGCGTTCGATCCGCGTAGCACCACGGCTGCGGTCAACCTCAAAGTGTTGATCGAGCAGATGCGCGAACAAGTACAGAATATTGAGTAAGGCAACCTCCATGACCCACAGCACCGGCACCCTTTACATCATTTCCGCCCCTTCGGGCGCGGGCAAGAGCAGCCTGGTCAAGGCCTTGACCGAGGCCAACGAACAGATCCGCATCTCGGTGTCCCACACCACCCGCGCCATGCGCCCGGGCGAGGTGAACGGCGTCCACTATCACTTCGTCGAGCGCACCGAGTTCGTCAAGATGATCGAGCACGGCGCCTTCCTTGAGCGCGCCGAAGTGTTCGGCAACCTCTACGGCACGTCGCAAAGCCACCTGCAACAAACCCTGGATGAAGGCCACGACCTGATCCTGGAGATCGACTGGCAGGGCGCCGAACAAGTGCGCCAACTGATGCCCAAGGCGCGGTCGATTTTCATCCTGCCGCCGTCGCTCGAAGCCTTGCACGAGCGCCTGACCAACCGAGGCCAGGACAGCGACGCGATCATCGAAGGCCGCATGCGTGAAGCCGTCAGCGAAATGAGCCACTACGTGGACTACGACTACCTGATCATCAATGACGATTTTGCCCACGCACTGGACGATTTGAAGGCGATTTTCCACGCCAATCAGCTCCAGCAAAAGCGCCAACAGCAGCGTTTCGGCAAATTACTGGCCGAACTGCTCGGTTGATTGGCTCTTCCCAAAACTGCTGCGAGGGCCTTACATTGGCACTTGTAGCGGTTTTCGAGGGCCTTGGGAAAATCAGCGCTTCCCTAAACGCTGGTGTTTTTTTAAACTGTTTAGTCCGCTCGCCCAACCGGGCAGCGCGCATATTGCATTCGCTCCGAGGAATATCATGGCCCGCGTAACCGTTGAAGACTGCCTAGACCACGTGGCAAACCGCTTTGAGCTGGTCATGCTCTCTACCAAGCGTGCCCGTCAACTGGCCACTGGCGGCAAAGAGCCCCTGGTCCAGTGGGAAAACGACAAGCCTACCGTTGTCGCCCTGCGTGAAATCGCTGAAGGCCTGATGAGCTACGAGTTCATCGCCAACGCCGAAATCGTTGAAGACGAACCGCTGTTTGCCGCGTTCGAAGGCGAGTCCAACGAGGACGCCTAAGCCTATGCCTGGTCGACGTAGCACGGCGCGGTGTCAACGCACGCAGCAGGAGTTCATCCTTTGCCGAGCATAGACGCCCTCGCCGATCGCTTATCGACCTACCTCGGCCCAGACCAGGTCAACCTGGTCCGCCGAGCGTATTTCTACGCCGAACAAGCCCACGACGGCCAACGCCGCCGCAGCGGCGAGGCGTATGTCACCCATCCTCTTGCGGTGGCCAATATTCTGGCCGACATGCACATGGACCATCAGAGCCTGATGGCCGCGATGCTGCATGACGTGATCGAAGACACCGGCATCGCCAAGGAAGCGCTCTGCGCGCAATTTGGCGACACCGTGGCCGAACTGGTCGATGGGGTCAGCAAACTGACCCAGATGAACTTCGAGACCAAGGCCGAAGCCCAGGCGGAAAACTTCCAGAAGATGGCGATGGCCATGGCCCGGGATATCCGGGTGATTCTGGTCAAGCTCGCCGACCGGCTGCACAACATGCGCACGCTGGAAGTGCTGTCCGGCGAAAAACGCCGGCGCATCGCCAAGGAAACCCTGGAAATCTACGCGCCCATCGCCAACCGGCTGGGCATGCACGCCATTCGTATCGAATTCGAAGACCTCGGCTTCAAGGCCATGTACCCGATGCGTTCGGCGCGCATCTACCAGGCGGTCAAGCGCGCCCGGGGCAACCGCAAGGAAATCGTCAACAAGATCGAAGAGTCCCTGAGCCATTGCCTGGCGATCGACGAGATCGAGGGCGAGGTCAGCGGGCGGCAGAAGCACATCTACGGCATCTACAAGAAGATGCGCGGCAAGCGCCGGGCCTTCAACGAGATCATGGACGTGTACGCGTTCCGGATCATCGTCGACAAGGTCGACACCTGCTACCGCGTACTGGGCGCTGTACATAATTTGTACAAACCCCTGCCGGGGCGCTTCAAGGACTACATTGCCATTCCCAAGGCCAACGGCTACCAGTCGCTGCATACCACGCTGTTCGGTATGCATGGGGTACCGATCGAGATCCAGATCCGCACTCGGGAAATGGAAGAGATGGCCAACAACGGCATCGCCGCCCATTGGCTGTACAAGTCCAGCGGCGACGAGCAGTCCAAAGGCACCCACGCCCGCGCCCGCCAGTGGGTCAAAGGCGTGCTGGAAATGCAGCAACGTGCGGGCAACTCCCTGGAATTCATCGAAAGCGTGAAGATCGACCTGTTCCCGGACGAGGTCTACGTGTTCACGCCCAAGGGCCGGATCATGGAGCTGCCAAAAGGCTCCACGGCGGTCGACTTTGCCTACGCCGTACACACCGATGTCGGCAACAGTTGCATCGCCTGCCGCATCAACCGGCGCCTGGCCCCGCTGTCGGAACCGCTGCAAAGCGGCTCCACCGTGGAAATCGTCAGCGCACCGGGCGCCCGCCCGAACCCGGCATGGCTCAACTTCGTGGTCACCGGCAAGGCGCGCACTCACATTCGTCACGCCTTGAAACTGCAGCGCCGTTCCGAGTCCATCAGCCTGGGCGAACGCTTGCTGAACAAGGTGCTCAACGGTTTCGACAGCGCCCTGGAGAAGATCCCCGGCGAACGCGTGCAAGCGATGCTCAACGAGTACCGCCAGGAAACCATCGAAGACCTGCTCGAAGACATCGGCCTGGGCAACCGCATGGCCTATGTGGTCGCCCGTCGCCTGCTCGGCGAAGGCGAGCAATTGCCAAGCCCGGAAGGTCCGCTGGCGATTCGCGGCACCGAGGGCCTGGTGCTCAGCTACGCCAAGTGCTGCACGCCGATCCCGGGCGACCCGATTGTCGGCCACCTGTCGGCGGGCAAAGGCATGGTGGTCCACCTGGACAACTGCCGCAACATCAGCGAAATCCGCCACAACCCGGAAAAATGCATCCAGCTCTCGTGGGCCAAGGATGTCACCGGTGAATTCAACGTCGAGCTGCGGGTGGAGCTGGAGCACCAACGCGGCCTGATCGCCCTGCTGGCCAGCAGCGTCAACGCGGCCGACGGCAATATCGAAAAAATCAGCATGGACGAGCGCGATGGTCGCATCAGCGTGGTCCAACTGGTGGTCAGCGTACACGACCGCGTACACCTGGCCCGCGTGATCAAGAAACTGCGCGCCTTGACCGGTGTGATCCGCATCACCCGCATGCGTGCATAGCCCACCTCTTACAAGGAGTCATTCATGACCAAGACTGTTATCACCAGCGACAAAGCCCCAGCCGCCATCGGCACCTACTCCCAGGCGATCAAGGCGGGCAACACCGTCTACATGTCCGGCCAGATCCCGCTGGACCCAAAGACCATGGAACTGGTTGAAGGCTTCGAAGCACAAACCGTACAGGTCTTCGAAAACCTCAAGTCGGTCGCCGAAGCTGCCGGTGGTTCGTTCAAGGACATCGTCAAGCTAAACATCTTCCTCACCGACCTGAGCCACTTCGCCAAGGTCAACGAGATCATGGGCAAGTACTTCGAACAGCCTTACCCAGCCCGCGCCGCCATCGGCGTTGCTGCCCTGCCAAAGGGCGCACAGGTTGAGATGGACGCGATTCTGGTCATCGAGTAAAACACCCGGCGCAGCCTCCACAGGCTGCGCCGACTTCGTTTTAAAAGGATTTCATGATGCGCAAAGCGCTAGTAGCCTCTTCGTTGCTCGCCCTGTTGCTCGGCGGCTGTGCCAGCAACCCCGCCGACCTGGATGTGAGCGGCACTTGGATCAACCAGGTTGCCATCGACGCGGCAGCCAAGGGCGGCCCTTTGCGTGAAGCACTGCAGAGCTTTGGTCCGAACCTCGAATGGGACGTCAACACCAAGGCTATGCAGGCCCGCTACTACAACGGTTTTGAAGTAGCGGAAGGCAAGTTGCTCAGTGAGAAGCCTGGCGCCTGGAGCGTCGACTTCTACGGCAGCGCCGCCACTGAACTCAAGCGCAAAGGCAGACAACTGCTGCAAGTGGCCAACGACAACGAGCCCGAACAGCTGTTTGCCCGCGCCAAGGAACCCGCACCGGAAGGCGCGCCATTGGGCGCCAACTTCGAGCGTGCGCTGTACGCAGCTTATATGGGCGGCGACTGGAAAATAGCCAGCGGCAATGGTGAAGGCGCCATTGTGCAGTTCCAGGCCAACGGCCAAGTCGCCGGCCTGCCGGGCGCCGATCGATATTCGTTATGCCTGGCGGGTGATTGCGCCTCCATGAGCGGCGGCTACGACAGCATGTGGCTGCAACAGCACGGCGTGGGCAATGCGTGGATCTTTGCACGCAAGGGCAAGCAACTGGAAATCTTCCAGGCCATCAACACCGCGCATGCCGATGAAGTGCCCTCGTTTACACCAGGGCCACGCCAGTGGTTGCTTGAAAAGCAATAACCGTCATCACGCAGATCTGAATGTGGGAGGGGCGGTGCGACGATTCGACTTGCCCCCGATGGCGGCGGTGACAGTCACAGATGCATTGACTGAACCCCTGCTATCGGGGGGCAAGTCGAATCGTCGCACCGCCCCTCCCACATTTTCTGACCGCGGCTCAGCCCTTCAAGATAGCGGCATACCCTTCACGATAACTCGGATACGTCGGCACCCAGCCCAACGCCTTCGCCCGGGCGTTGCTGCATTGCTTGCTGCCGGCACGGCGCACACTGGCGTCCTCGGACCACTGCGTCACACCCAGGTAATCGCGCAACCAGGCCACCACCTCGGCCAAAGGCGCCGGTGCGTCATCCACACCGATATAGATCTGATCCAGCGAACCGCCCTGCTCCACATGCCGCAACAAAAACGCCAGCAGGCCCGCCGCATCATCGGCATGAATCCGGTTGCCATATAAGGGCGGATCGATCGCCACGCGATAACCCTGGCGCACCTGAGTCAGCAGCCACTCACGGCCCGGCCCATAGATCCCCGTCAACCGCACGATGCTCGCCGGAATGCCGCTGTTCAGCGCCACTTGCTCGGCCTCCAGCATCACCTGCCCGGAATAGCCTTTTGCCAGGGTCTCAGACGTTTCGTCGACCCATTCGCCCTGCTGCTGCCCATACACACTGCTGCTGGACACAAATAGCAGATGCTTGGGCTCCTGGCCGTAATCCGACAACCACTCCAACACATGCTGCAACCCTTGCACATACGCGGCGCGATAACCGGCTTCGTCGTGATCCGTCGCCGCCGCGCAATACACCAGGTAATCCACCCCGCCGATCGGCCAGGTGTCAGGGCAGTCCTTATTGAACAGGTCACCGGCAATGCCGATCACGCCGTCGGGCAGGCGCGAAACATCGCGCCGCAGGCCATGAACCTCCCATTCCGAGGCGAGTAATTGGCTGGCCAGCCGACTCCCCACATCGCCACAACCGGCAATCACAACAGAAGGCGCAGACATCACAAAACTCCGTACTGAAAGGTCTAGATTAGCCGTCACAAGAGACCAGCGGCCAGAAAAAGGGCAAATAAAATTACTGCATTGCTTCTGTTAACAAGAATTACTTGCAATAATAACCACCCATTTGTCCTCGACCTCACAGGGTCTGGAAGGACGATCACTCATTTTTTTCTCTCAGGTCCGGCCAGCATGACACGTCATACAAACCCCGCTTCGCCAACCAGGCTTCACAGTCCGTCTCGCGCCTGGCGCGCGATTGCTGCGTTGCTGTTCAGCGTACTGCTGGCACCGACCGCCGCATTCGCTGATGCCACCGCACCGGCTGCTCCGGCGGCTGCCGAACAGAACGCTACCGCTACTGCCGCGGCGCCGTCCGCCACAGACCCAGCCCAGGCTGCAGCGCCGGCCACCGCCGACGAACCCGGCGTAGTGCTGGAAGAGAACAACACCCTCGGCATGGCCCACGACCTGTCGCCGTGGGGCATGTACCAAAACGCTGACGTGGTGGTGAAAGCCGTGATGATCGGCCTGGCCATCGCCTCGATCATCACCTGGACCATCTGGATCGCCAAAGGCTTCGAGTTGTTGGGCGCCAAGCGCCGCCTGCGCGGCGAGATCGTCCACCTGAAAAAGGCCACCACCCTCAAGGAAGCGAGCGAGAGCGCGACCAAGAAGGGCACCCTGGCCAATACGCTGGTACACGACGCGCTGGAAGAAATGCGCCTGTCGGCCAACACCCGCGAAAAAGAAGGCATCAAGGAGCGCGTGGCGTTCCGTCTGGAGCGCCTGGTGGCAGCCTGCGGTCGTAACATGAGCAGCGGCACCGGCGTGCTGGCGACCATCGGTTCCACCGCGCCGTTCGTCGGCCTGTTCGGCACCGTGTGGGGCATCATGAACAGCTTCATCGGCATCGCCAAAACCCAGACCACCAACCTCGCCGTCGTCGCTCCCGGCATCGCCGAAGCCTTGCTGGCGACCGCCCTGGGCCTGGTTGCCGCGATTCCTGCGGTGGTGATCTACAACGTCTTCGCCCGTTCGATTGCCGGCTACAAGGCCCAGGTATCGGACGCGTCGGCAGAAGTCTTGCTGCTGGTCAGCCGCGACCTCGATCACCTGCCTACCGAGCGCAGCTCGCAACCGCACATGGTGAAAGTGGGGTAATCGGCCATGGGCCTGCATTTGAATCAAGGCGACGACGAACTCGTCGAGAACCACGAAATCAACGTCACGCCGTTTATCGACGTGATGCTGGTGCTGCTGATCATCTTCATGGTGGCGGCACCGTTGGCCACCGTGGATATCAAGGTCGACCTGCCAGCGTCCAGCGCCAAGCCTGCGCCACGCCCGGAGAAACCGATTTTCCTCAGCGTCAAGGCGGACCAGCGCCTGTTCCTGGGCGAAGAAGAAGTCAAAACCGAAACCCTGGGGCCGGTGCTCGACGCCAAAACCCACGGCAAGAAAGACACGACGATCTTCTTCCAGGCCGATAAGGGCGTGGACTACGGCGACCTGATGAGCGTGATGGATGCCCTGCGGGCAGCCGGCTACCTCAAGGTCGGCCTGGTCGGACTTGAGACGGCAGCCAAGAAATGATCACGACACGCCACAAACTGACGCGTTATGGCACCAGCCTCGCCGTCGTGCTGGGCGTGCATGCCATCGCGATCGCCATCGCGCTCCACTGGTCAGCGCCGCGCACGGTCCAGCTGCCACCGGCGGCCATGGTCATCGACCTGGCGCCGATGCCCGCACCGCCGCCGCCGGCACCGCCCAAGGTGGTCACGCCGCCGCAGCCGCCTGCCCCGGTGGAAGAGCTGCCGCTGCCGAAACTGGCCGAGGCGCCCAAGCCGACGATCCAGGTGCCCAAGCCGGTCAAACCCAAGCCCAAACCACAGCCGCCCAAGCCGGTGGAGAAGAAGCCCGAACCGCCCAAGGAGAAACCCTCCGAAGAGCCACCGAGCGAAACGCCGCCGACCAACACGCCAGCGGAAAAATCGGCCCAACCCGCGCCGGGCCCGTCGCCGCAACAGGTCGCCGCCAAAGCGTCCTGGGAAGGCGCCCTGCTGGCGCACCTGCAGAAGTACAAAAAGTACCCGCAAAGCGCTCTGAACAGTGGCAAGGAAGGCATGAATCGCTTGCGCTTCGTGGTCGATGCACAAGGCAATGTGCTGTCCTACGAGTTGGTGGGCCGCTCCGGCAACGCCAACCTGGACCGCGCCACCCTGGATATGATCCGTAACGCCCAGCCATTGCCCAAGCCACCGGCCGACATGGTAAAAAGCGGCAGCATTGAGATCGTCGCGCCGTTCGTTTACAACATCGAGAAGCGTCGCCGCTAAAGGCACGCGCGGGGCTATGTGAGAGGGGGCTTGCTCCCGATGACGGTACATCAGTCGACACTTCCTCGACTGACACATCGCCATCGGGAGCAAGCCCTCCCGCATTGGGTTTTATCGCTTCAGCAAAATCTCGCACATTCCCCGCTCAATCCCTATCAAAGTTCTGATAACGTGCGTCTATCGATTGCAGCCGGTATGCTTGGCTCGCAACCTCATGGACGCCCGCTATGACTCTTACAGAATTACGCTACATCGTGACCCTCGCCCAAGAACAACACTTCGGCCACGCGGCCGAGCGTTGCCACGTCAGCCAGCCGACGCTGTCGGTGGGTGTGAAAAAACTTGAAGACGAACTCGGTGTGCTGATTTTCGAGCGCAGCAAAAGCGCCGTGCGCCTGACGCCGGTCGGTGAAGGCATCGTTGCCCAGGCCCAAAAGGTTCTGGAGCAAGCCCAAAGCATTCGTGAACTGGCCCAGGCCGGCAAAAACCAGCTGACCGCGCCACTGAAAGTCGGCGCCATCTACACCGTCGGCCCGTACCTGTTCCCGCACCTGATTCCGCAACTGCACCGCGTCGCGCCGCAGATGCCGCTGTATATCGAAGAGAACTTCACCCACGTGCTGCGCGACAAACTGCGCAACGGCGAGCTGGACGCAATCATCATTGCGCTGCCGTTCAACGAGGCCGACGTGCTGACCCTGCCGCTCTACGACGAGCCGTTCTACGTACTGATGCCCGCCTCGCACCCGTGGACGCAGAAAGACACCATCGACGCCGGCCTGCTCAACGACAAGAGCCTGCTGCTGCTCGGTGAAGGCCACTGCTTCCGCGACCAGGTGCTGGAAGCCTGCCCGACCCTGACCAAGGGCCACGACGGCGCCAAACACACCACCGTGGAATCCAGCTCCCTGGAAACCATTCGCCACATGGTCGCCTCCGGCCTGGGCATCTCGATCCTGCCGCTGTCGGCGGTGGACAGCCATCACTACGCCCCAGGCGTGATCGCAGTTCGCCCACTCACGCCACCGGTGCCGTTCCGTACTGTGGCGATCGCCTGGCGCGCCAGCTTCCCACGACCCAAAGCCATTGAGATCCTTGCCGACTCGATCCGTCTGTGTTCGGTGGCCAAGCCGCCTGCTGCGAGCTAAGCCGCTGTATGACTGAGCTGTCGCAGGTGTCGGTGACGGCGCTCAAGGGTGTCGGCGAAGCCATGGCCGAGAAGTTGGCCAAGGTCGGCCTGGAGAACCTTCAGGATGTGCTGTTCCACCTGCCCCTGCGTTACCAGGACCGCACACGCGTGGTGCCCATCGGCCATTTACGTCCGGGGCAAGACGCGGTAATCGAAGGCACCGTCAGCGGCGCCGACGTGGTGATGGGCAAGCGCCGCAGTTTAGTCGTGCGCTTGCAGGACGGCACCGGCGGCCTGAGCCTGCGCTTCTACCATTTCAGCAACGCGCAGAAGGAAGGCCTCAAGCGCGGCACCCGCGTGCGTTGCTACGGCGAAGCACGCCCCGGTGCCTCCGGCCTGGAAATCTACCACCCGGAATACCGCGCCATTACCGGCGACGAGCCGCCGCCGGTCGACACCACCCTGACGCCGATCTACCCGCTGACCGAAGGCCTCACCCAACAGCGCCTGCGCCAACTGTGCCAGCAGACCCTGAGCATGCTCGGCCCGAAAAGCCTGCCCGACTGGCTGCCCATGGAGCTGGCCCGCGACTATCAACTGGCGCCGCTGGACGATGCGATCCGCTACCTGCATCACCCGCCGGCCGACGCCGATGTCGACGAACTGGCCCTCGGTCATCACTGGGCCCAGCATCGCCTGGCCTTCGAAGAACTGCTGACCCACCAACTGTCCCAGCAACGCCTGCGCGCGAGCATGCGCTCCCTGCGCGCACCGGCGATGCCCAAGGCCACGCGCCTGCCCGCACAGTACCTGGCGAACCTCGGCTTTGCGCCGACCGGTGCCCAGCAACGCGTGGGCAATGAAATCGCCTACGACCTCAGCCAGCCGGAACCGATGCTGCGCCTGATCCAGGGCGACGTCGGCGCGGGCAAGACCGTGGTCGCCGCCCTCGCCGCCTTGCAGGCGCTGGAAGCCGGTTACCAGGTGGCGCTGATGGCACCTACCGAGATTCTCGCCGAGCAGCACTTCATCACCTTCAAGCGCTGGCTCGAACCGCTGGGCCTGGAAGTCGCGTGGCTGGCGGGCAAACTCAAAGGCAAGCACCGCGCAACGGCGCTGGAACAGATCGCCGCCGGCGCCCCGATGGTGGTGGGCACCCACGCGCTGTTCCAGGACGAAGTGCAGTTCAAGAACCTCGCGCTGGTGATCATCGACGAACAGCACCGCTTCGGCGTGCAACAGCGCCTGGCCCTGCGCCAGAAAGGCGTGGGCGGACGCATGAGCCCGCACCAATTGATCATGACCGCCACGCCGATCCCGCGCACCCTGGCCATGAGCGCCTACGCCGACCTCGACACCTCGATCCTCGACGAACTGCCGCCCGGCCGCACCCCGGTCAATACCGTGCTGGTCACCGACACCCGGCGCGTGGAAGTGATCGAGCGGGTACGCGGCGCCTGTGCCGAAGGCCGTCAGGCGTATTGGGTATGCACACTGATTGAAGAGTCCGAAGAGCTGACCTGCCAGGCCGCCGAGACCACTTACGCAGACCTCACCAGCGCCTTGGGCGAACTCAAGGTCGGGCTGATCCACGGGCGCATGAAGCCAGCGGAAAAAGCTGCGGTGATGGCTGAGTTCAAGGCCGGCAACCTGCAATTGCTGGTGGCCACCACGGTGATCGAGGTCGGGGTGGACGTGCCCAACGCCAGCCTGATGATCATCGAAAACCCCGAGCGCCTGGGCCTGGCGCAACTGCACCAGTTGCGCGGCCGCGTCGGCCGGGGCAGCGCGGCCAGCCACTGTGTGCTGCTGTATCACCCGCCGCTGTCGCAGATCGGCCGTCAACGCCTCGGTATCATGCGTGAAACAAACGACGGTTTTGTCATCGCCGAAAGAGACCTCGAACTGCGCGGCCCCGGCGAAATGCTCGGCACCCGCCAAACCGGCCTGTTGCAATTCAAGGTCGCCGACCTGATGCGCGACGCCGACCTGCTGCCGGCGGTGCGCGATGCGGCCCAAGCCTTGCTCGAACGCTGGCCGGATCACGTCAGCCCGCTACTGGACCGATGGCTCCGGCATGGGCAGCAATACGGCCAAGTGTGACGCCTGTTTCACTTATCCGACCAACATATGTATCAAGCTGGTTATACTCCAAAGACTGTACGAAATTGGATCAGGCCATGTCAGAAGTTGCCCACACCACCGCACCGCTGAGCGCACCGCCGGTTATTCGGGCGCTGCTCGCGAAGCTCGCCATCAGCTACACGGAAGTCGCCGAACATCCGGGCCTGAACCCTGCGCGAAAGGTCCAGGCGGTGCTGCTGGAGGATGCGGTGGGCGCCCTCATGGTGCTGTTCCCTCAGAGCCAGTTGCTCGACCTCAACCGCCTCACCGAACTCACCGGCCGCCGCCTGACGTCGGTGTCACCGGAGCGTATCGAACGCATGCTGGGCAAGCACGACCTGAGCCTGCTGCCCGGCCTGCCGGCGCTGACCAGTTCACCTTGCCTGTATGAAGGCAGCCTGCTGAATGAGCCGAGCCTGCTGGTTCACTCGGGCGAAGCCGGTTTGCTGCTGGAAATCGCCAGCGTCGACTTCAAGACCATGCTGACCAAGGCCAGCGCCGCGCAATTCGGCGAGCCGCTGAGCAACATCCGCCCCAACCTCGACCGGCCCAATGATGACCGCGAGGAAATCACCCAGGCCATGCAGGCGTTTACCGCCCGGCGCATCCAACAGCGCCTGGAAGCGACCATCGAGATTCCGCCGCTGGCCGACACCGCGCAGAAGATCATCAAACTGCGCGTCGACCCCAACGCCACCATCGAAGACATCACCAGCGTGGTCGAAACCGACCCGTCGCTGGCCGCCCAAGTAGTCAGCTGGGCCGCCTCGCCCTATTACGCCTCGCCGGGCAAAATCCGCTCGGTGGAAGACGCGATCGTGCGTGTGCTGGGCTTCGACCTGGTGATCAACCTGGCGCTGGGCCTGGCCCTGGGCAAAACCCTGAGCCTGCCCAAGGACCATCCGCACCACGCCACACCGTACTGGCACCAGTCGATCTACACCGCCGCCGTCATCGAAGGCCTGACCCGCGCGATGCCGCGTGCGCAACGCCCGGAAGCCGGCCTGACCTACCTGGCCGGCCTGCTGCACAACTTCGGTTATCTGCTGCTGGCCCACGTATTCCCGCCGCACTTCTCGCTGATCTGCCGGCACCTGGAGGTCAACCCGCACCTGTGCCACAGCTTTGTGGAGCAACATTTGCTGGGGATCAGTCGCGAGCAGATCGGCGCCTGGTTGATGCGCTACTGGGACATGCCTGACGAACTGTCCACCGCCCTGCGCTTCCAGCACGACCCGTTCTACGACGGCCAATACGCCGAGTACCCGAATCTGGTGTGCCTGGCCGTGCGCCTGCTGCGCAGCCGAGGCATCGGGTCCGGGCCGGATGAAACCATCCCCGACGAGTTGCTCGAACGTTTGGGCTTGAGCCGTGACAAGGCTGAAGAAGTCGTGGCCAAGGTGCTGGATGCCGAGGTGCTGTTGCGCGAATTGGCCTCGCAGTTCAGCCAGGGCTGAATCGGTAGCTTGTTAGATCGCTATCGGGGGCAAGCCCCCTCCCACATTTTGATCTGCGAACACGGTCAAGTGTGGGAGGGGGCTTGCCCCCGATGAATCCACCTCGGTCTACTTCTTTTTCTTCGGCTTCAAATACTTGGTCAACCCCTGGAACCAGATCACCAGCGCCGGGTTGCCCTTGATCTGAATCGACTTGTCCTGAATCCCCGTCATGAACGCCAGTTGCTTGTTCTTCGCCTGCATCGTGGCGAAGCCGTAGGCGGCATCTTTAAAGGCAATAGCGAAGGCCGGCGCGGGGTGAACACCCGAACGGCTGGTGATGCGCTGGTCTTTGACGATGAAATGACGGGCAACCTTGCCGTCGAGGGTCTGCAACTGGAACGCCAGGTCTTTGTCACCCAACTGCTGCTGGAACGCAGGGTTGGTGCGACTGGCTTTGCCCATCATCAGGCCCAGTACCCAGAGGAGAAAACGAAATTTCATGCACACGGCCTCGGTGTAATTATTGAGTGGCCGCAGCAGTGTAGCAATTTGCCAAAAGAACGCCACCGATCTCGCGCTTTAGCGGGAGATCGGTTGGCGTTTAACGCTTATAGCAACAACTTGCTTATACGTTCGGGCAAGGTACTGGTGCCCAGTCGGCCAAGTTTGGATCGCGGCAAGTGCCTTCGATCTGCGCTTTACCGGCGCTGGCGACCTGCTTGCTTTCAGCTTGCTTGGTCTGGGCAGTCTGGATGGTTTTTTCGGTGGCGACCGCTTCTTTCGGCACCACAGGCAGCGGCGGACGCTTGGTCACGACTTTGCTGGTCGATTTGCCTTTCTTGGCCGGTACGACCTCCGGAGTGGCATCCGCTGTCGCCACGGTGACCACGTCGTTGCGCTGCACGCCAACCTGTTGCAGGTCTTTCTCGTAAGCCTGGGTGTAGTTGCTCAGGTCTTCGCTGGCTTTGCCATTGACCGCGACGATCAGGTCATTGGACTCCTTCAGGCCGGAAACAATTTCCGCCAGGCGCTTGCGGCCTTCGGTGTCGTTGACGGTCTTGGCTTTACGGTCGGCCACCAGCTTGGTGAACGCGCTCTGGTAGCACTGCTGGGACGCCTTGGCGTAGGCGGTGCTGCGATCGATGTCGGAGGCGCTTTTGTTCACGTCAGCCGCGTAGGACGCAATACGCTGGTTGTCATCGGTGACCTGCTTCTGACGCTCGGTGTAGTAACCCGCCGCGCCGCCGACCAAGGCGCCGCCCGCAGCACCGATTGCCGCGTTACGGCCGCGCTTCTCGGAGTCGCCGGTCAGGGCGCCGAGCAATGCACCGCCGGCAGCGCCGATGGCCGCGCCGGTGACGACCGACTTGGTCATGTCCGAATCGGTCGCGCGCAGGTGCTGCACCGGCTCGTAGCAGTTCGGGTAGTACTCGACCTTGGTGCTCGACGCGACCTTGGAGGCCGGCGACGTGGCGCAACCAGTCAACACGGTGCTGAAACCGGCCGCGATCAGCAGCAGGTGACGCTTGGAAACCGCCTTACGGGAAAAAAGCATAGGTGTGTTCTCTTTTAAGTTTGACTTGCCCAGCACGGCCCACCGCCGCCTGAGTCCCTTCCAAGCTCGCCCGCAAGCCAACGATCAAGACCGCTGACCGCTCGCTGCGAGCAATTCCTTCAAAATCGTTGCCGGGTCGGCCCGCTGTTGCTTGCGGTAGTCGCCGACATGGCGAACGAACAGTGTCGCGCGCGTCACCAGGCTTTTGCCGAGCACTGGCTTGCGATCCAACTCTTCCTTGATCCGTTGAAACTGCGCCTGGATCACCGCATCGGTGTAGCGCGTGCCGGTGGCCAGGTTGTCGATATAGATCGCCACCGCACCGTCGAGCGCGCTGCGCCCGTTGGCGATGGCCGCGGCAAACAGCTGCGCACTCGTCTCGTCCTTGGCATCCACGGCCTGCTGGCGACTCTTTTGCAGGTTGATCAGGCGGATGTTGTAGTTGTTGATGGTCTCGGCCACCAACGCCGCCGACTGAATCAGGTTGCCCGCCGCTTCTTCGCGTTGCTGGGCGATCAGCGAGACGTTGCGCTTGAGCTCTTCGTTGACCAGCCCCAGCTCGGCTTGCAGCCGTGGGTCGACGCTCGCGGCGATGATGCTGTCCAGGCGCTTGGTCGGGTCCTGGGCGTCATCGATGGCATCGGTCAGCGAGGCCAGGCGGCCCTCTTTCTGCCACTGCGCGAACAGCTCCTTGTAGCGCGAACGCGGCGCCGAGAGCGCACCAATCGCCACGCGAAAACCGGTGGTCTCGTTGCTTTGCTCGGTGCCGTCGGCGGCGAACAACGGGTACTCACGGCGCATGCCAGTGAACAGCGTGCCCTCGCCTTCCAGGTAATTGCCGCCCTTGACCACAAAGCCGCCGTAGGCGCCCTGACGACGCCCGGCATGCACCAGTTGGAAGGATTCCTGGACCATTTCCGCCGCGTTGCCGATCACATCGAACATACCGATCGGGTTGGGCAGTTTGGTGCCGATGGGCATCAGCCGTGCGGCCTGGCCGGTGCCGCCGGCGACCTGGTTGAACACCGCCCAATCCGCCAGCGGGCCGTCGCTTTCACTGCCCTCGATACGCCGGGGGAACAGGCGCCCTTCCAAGTCCTGGCGACTCACTGCCTGCCCCCCGCGCGCGGCGAATTCCCACTCCACTTCGGTGGGCAGGCGCACAAAGCCGAGGCCGCCGTCGTCGGCCGCAGCGCCACGCCCGCTGACCGGCAGCAACTCGCGGTGGTATTTCATCAGCCAGGCGCTGTACACCGCCGAGAAGCGCTCGGCTTCAAAGCGCGACAGCTTGACCTTGGGCAAACGCCCGGCCATGCCGCTGGGCGCATCGCACGCGGGCGCCGGTTCGCCACTGGCCAACGATTGCGCCTGGGACATCACCTGGGCGTATTGACGCGCGGTCACTTCGTACTTGCCGATGAAGTACAGCATCGGCTTGAGCGGGGTCTTGGCGTCGGTCTTCGGCATCAGGGGCGCGATGACTTTATTCCAGTCTTTGGGCAAGTCCTTGAGGCTGAACTGGCCGTTGATGAAGTCGCGGCGATAGCCGGAAATAAACGACTGTTGATAGCCCGCCTCGCCTTCGGCAAAGGGGTAGCCGAGGCTGATCTCGCGGTCGTCCAACGTGCCTTGCGCCAGCACGTAGGCGTAGCGGAACACCATGTTGCCTTCGCACGGCAACGGCAGGCTGACGTCGCCCGGCAACGGCTTGGGGTTGTCGAGCTTATCGCTGGCTTCATCGGCCCAGGCCAGTGAAGCCAGGCTCAGCGCCAAGGCGGCGCCCAGTAACTTATACATCTCGGATTCCTTCAGAAGCCTGGATACGCGCCACGCGCCAACCGCCACAGGCCGCCGCTACGGCACTGACGCCGAGCACCGCAACCAGGGCCAGGCCGTAATGACGCACCAACAGGTGGCTGGCGTGTTCGCCCGGCACCTGCACGAATAATTGATTCAACCCTGCCTCGGCCAGGCCATACAGACCCGCACTGAACACGGCAGCCAAGCCAGCGCTGTAGAGCGCCTGCAGCACCACAAAGCGCAACAGCGCGCCGGTGGAAAAGCCCAACAGGCGCAACACCGACAACTCTCTGCGCTTGCGCGCCACGGCGGCCAACGCCCCGGCGAAGATCGCCGCGAACGCCCCGGCCAAGGCCAACCCGGCGATGATCCAGAACACGATCGACAGGTTGCGGCTCAACGACTGCACCTGGGCGATGCTCAATGCCTGAGTCGACACCAACAGATTCTGCCCGGCGAAATACACCCGCAGCGGCTCCACATCGGTGAGGTTGCGCGCGTACAGGCGAAACGCCGGATACACCCGCTGCTCGCCCACGCCGACCGCGTCGCCGTCCCAGCCCAGCGCCGCTACGGCGCGGCCATCGCGGTAGTCTTCCACCGCTTCCAGCAGGCTCAATTGGGCAAACAGACCGTCGCGGGCGAAGGCCTCCAGCGGCAGTACCGCGAGCACCTGCAAGCGTGTACGCCGGGCTTCGACGCGCCCCGCGACTTGACGCGCAAAACTGGTTTCCAGCCAATCCCCGGGCCGCGCCGCAAGCTTCTCGGCGGCGGTGTGGCTCAGCACGATCTGCTCCAGGCCCTGGGGCATCGGCAAACCTTTGAGCAGCGGATCACCCGGCGCGGTCGGCAGCATTTCCAGGGTCAACGTCCCCACCTGCGCCGTCGCCGCGATCTGCCGCGTGCGCGGCAGCGCAAACGCCACATCGCCGCGCAGGCCCAACTGCTCGACAAAGGCGCGGCTGAATCGACCACCGCCCAACGGAATAATTTCACGGGTGGCGGGGTCGGTCTCCAGGCGCTCGGTCAAACTGCTGACCAGTCCGAATTTCAGGCCGAACAACACCAGCAACGGCGCGATAACGGCGACCAGCGCCAGCACCGAGCAGGCCGACAGCCACGCATCGTTGCGGTAGTCCCGCCAAGCCAGGGAAGCCACCAGGCCGAGGCGCATCAGCACACCTCCCCGAGGGTGGCGGTGACGCCGCCGTCGGTGTCGCGACGGCAAGCGATGCGGCGCACCTGCAAGCCGCTGGCGCGGGCCAGGGGTTCGTCATGGGTGGCAATCACGCAAGCGGCGCGGTGTTCGCGGGCGCGGGCCAACAGCGCCTGCATCACCCGTTCGGCGTTAAGCGGGTCGAGGGACGCGGTCGGCTCATCGGCCAAGACCAATTGCGGCGCATGGGCCAGGGCGCGGGCGCAGCTCACGCGCTGGCGTTGGCCGACCGACAGCGCCGCCGGCTTCTTGGCCAACTGATCGCTGATCTCCAATTGCTCAGCCAGGCGCGCCACGCTGCCATCGTCCTTCAACCCCAGCAATTGCCGGGACAGGGCGATATTGCTGCGCACATCGAGAAAGCCCAGCAACCCGCCGGTTTGCAGCACATAACCGAGGTGCCGGCTGCGCAGGTCGGCCAAGGCGGTCTGCCGATCGGCGCGCCACAAGCCGCCGATGTCGGTCTGATTGAATTCAAACCGGCCCACCTGATCCGGCGCAAGCACCAGAGCCAGCAGGTCGAGCAAGGTGCTTTTGCCACACCCGCTCGGCCCGACAATCGCCACTTGCTCACCCGCGCGCAGGTGCAGCGCCGGAATCACCAGGCTATAGCGCTGGCTACCGACGCCCCGGCTCTTGTGGACCGCGTTCAGGTTCAGCATTACGGCAGCGTCGACAAGGGCACGCGGTACAACGCATCGCCCGGCTCGGCATCGCCGAAACGGACCCAGTTGGCCACGTCATTGTGGAAGGTTTCATAGAGGCGGATCTTCGAATCCAGCTCGTCGATAAAGTCTTCCTGCTCGGCCACGCTCAACGACAGCCATAGATCCTGGGTCATGTTCAGCGACTTGCTGCGGTACGGCAGGCCTTCCAGGTATTCGCCGAGAATGCCGCCATCCGCCAGATTGCCGCCCTTGCGCAGGGCCTGCGGGTCGCGGCTCATATAGGCCGAGGCGCTGGCGATTTCCTGGAAGAAGTCTTTGGGCGAGGTCTGGGTTTTGCGGGCGGCGTCGACGATCAGTTTCAGCGACTGCTGCAGGTCGTTGAGCTGCAACTTGGTCAACATCACGCACACCTGGAACGCGGGCAGCGCCGGGTTGGTCAGGTCGCGGTCGGCGGTCCAGGCGCTGACCAACTGCGGCGCCTGGCTTGCAGTTTTGCGCCCAAGGAAGTCCATGTGCATGGCGTAGCCGATGGCGGCGGATTTATCCGCCAGGCTCGGCGCGGCACTCAACAACGGCACCGGCTGCGGCGTGTTACTGCGCACCTGATGCACCAGGTTGGCGAACACCGTGCCGATCTCATCGACGCGCTCGCCCAACTTACGCACATCACCACCCGGCACCGGCGTGTACAGGTCGCCGATCTGCGGGTTGGCGTCGGCGGTGAGGATGCGGTACTGGCTTTCGGCGCCGCCATGGGTTTTCTTGCCGGCATCGGTGCGCAGGTGCAGGGCGTAGATCTTGATCTGCTTGCCCAGCGCCGCCTGGCGCACTTCGGCTTCGTTCATCTGGGTGGCGGCGAACGGGTCGTTCTTGCGCAGCGCGCCGGCGTCGGTGACCAGCAGGATGATACGACCGCCATAGCCGGACCAGTCCATGCCTTCCACAGCCTGCATCACTCCGGCAAACGCGTCCTCGTTGAAGGAATGACTGGACACGGTGGACGCCTTGACCTCACGCGCCAGGTCGAGGAAGCGCTGCGGGTCGCGGCCCTGGTCGAGGGTGATCAGGGTCTTGGCCACGTATTCCAGGCCCGGGGTTTTCTTGATGCTGTTGCGAAAACCCACCAGGCCGAAACTGACGCTGTCCAGCTCGCCACGCTCGGCGATGCGGGTTTGCAGTTCGTGGACCACATCGCGGATCTGGTCGATATACGGCTGCATCGACACGGTGGTGTCGACCACCAACACCACGGCGGTGCGGAAGGCATCAGCGTTGGCGTTGATTACCGGGGTCGCGGGCTTGGCGACCGCGCTGTTGCCGGGGTCGATGGACGCGACGTTGAGCAACTGCACCGGCTGGCCGTTTTCGTCGAAGCTCTCTTTGGAATCGAAGATCGGCAACAGGTAGAACTGGTTCTGCGGCACGGCGCTGGCGGCCGGTTCCAGGGCCAGGACCTGGCCGTTGTCGTCGCGGTTGTTCTGCGCCTTGGCCAGCACGCCTTTGGCGGCGGCGGGGTCGGCCAGCAGCTTTTCCACTTCGCCGGATTGGCGCAGGAACATCACCGGCGCCCGGCCGGAGCGTTCGGTGAACTTGAGCACCAGGCTTTGCTTCCAGTCGCTGACCTGGGCGGCCGGCAACCAACCGTCGCTGCGCCCATCGGTGGCGGCGCCGACGCGCACCCACGGGCTGCCGTCGACGTCCTTGCGCTGATACACATAGAGCACGGAAAACGCCGGCAGGGCTTTGCCTGGCGCGCTGCCGGCATCGCTGGAGAGTTTCGCGCCGGGCTTGCTGAGCACGCGCTGGAACAGGGTTTTCTTGCCCGCCATCAGCAAGGGTCGTTGACCACCGTCCATTTCGGCAACCGCCACGGGTGGCGTCACCTTGGGCACTACGGCAGCCGGCGGTTTGGCAGGCTGATCACTGCCGCTCAACCACCAGTAACTGGCGCCACCGATCGCCAACGCAACCGCCACCGCCACGGCGGCCAACGCCAACACTGGCCCACGGCGCTGCTCGGACACGGAAGCGTGTGGGGTCGGTGTCACCACCGGCTGGCGCACGGGTTGTGGCTGGGGTTTATCGGTGGGAATGTCGATGGTGACGGGCGTCATGCCCGCCAGGTCAAAACTCAGCGGAATCGGCAACGGCCGCACCAGCGTGGCGTCCGGCGACTCTGTCGGCAGTTGATCCAGCGCCAGCAGCAGCGCCGCCGCATCCGGAAAACGCTCCGCCGGGTCCTTGGCCAACAGCTTGCGCAGCACCTCTTGATAACGCCCGTGATGCAGCGGCAGCTCCGGCAGCGGCTCGGTCAGGTGGGCCAGCGCCGTGGAGAGCGCGTCGGTGCCGTTATAAGGCAGCTTGCCGACGAGGATCTCGTAGAGCACCACGCCCAGCGCATACAGGTCCGCACGGCCATCGATTTCCTGGCCACGCGCCTGTTCCGGGCTCATGTAGCTCGGCGTGCCCACGGCGAAACCGGCCTGGGTGAACTGGGTGCGGTCGTCCAGGGATTTGGCGATGCCGAAGTCCGACAGCACGGCGGTACCATCGGCGCGGAACAGAATGTTCGCCGGCTTGACGTCACGGTGGACCAGCCCCCGGGCATGGGCGTAACCCAAGGCCGAAGCGATCTGGCGGATCAGCGTGAGACCCTGCTCCGGTGTGAGGCCGGCGGCGATGCGTTCCTTGAGCGTGCCATTGGGCAGGTATTCCATGGCCATGTAATACAGCTCACCGACATTGCCGATGTCATGGATGGTCACCGTGTGCGGGTGGGACAAACGCGCCAGGGTCTTGCCCTCGCGCAGGAAGCGCTCGCAGAAACTCGGGTCCGCCGCCAGCGCCGCAGCCATCACCTTTAGCGCGACCTTGCGCTCCAGCGAGCGCTGGGTCGCCAGGTACACGCTGGCCATGGCGCCTTCGCCGATCTCGCCTTCGATATCGTAGCCCGGGATCACGATGTTCATGCCGATACCTTCACGACGATGGCGGTGATGTTGTCCGGTGCGCCTCGGTTGAGCCCCAGGTGGACCAGGCTGCGCACGATTTCATCCGGTGCGTCATGGTTGAGCACTTCACGGATCTCATGGTCTTCGACGGTCTTGTTCAGGCCATCGCTGCACAGCAGGTAGCTGTCGCCGGGTGCGATCAGCAGGTCGACCACCGCCAGTTCCAGTTGGGCTTCCACGCCGATGGCGCGGGTGACGATGTTGGCGCGCGGATGCACGCGGGCATCGGCCTCGCTGAGCAGGCCGCTGTCTTGCAGGTCCTGCACGTAGCTGTGATCGCGGGAGATGCCGTCGAGTACGCCATCGCGCAGGCGATACAGGCGACTGTCGCCGGCCCACAGGCACACGCCGCGCAAGCCGCGTGCGGCGAACACCACCACCGTGCTGCCCATCATGGTCACGCCACGGTTGGCGGTTTCTTCTCGCACGGTCGCGTTGATGCGGATCAGGTCATTGCGCAAGGCCGCCGAGTATTCCTCGAGGGAACGTCCCAGCGGCACACTGCGCAGGCTGTCGACGATCAGGCTGCTGACGTAGTCCCCGGCGGCATGCCCGCCCATGCCGTCGGCCACCACCCACAGGCGATTCTCGGGCAGGTCCAGGCACGCGTCTTCATTGACCTGGCGAACCATGCCCACATGGCTTTTGCTCGCGGATTTGTACGTCGACCCCATCTAGATCACACCTTCTTGTCCGAGCAAAAACTGCGCAAAATCGCTGGTGGCAGGCAAGCCCTGACACCGCAATAAACCCGGGGAAATCGTCTGCGAACCACGGCCCCACCACAGGCTGGCGCCGTCGCAGGCCTGTTCGGCGAGCGCGGTCATGCGTGCATGGGGCACGGTGGCGGCGACCCGCTGTAGCCCGGCGAAACGGCTGTCCACCGCGCGCGGTTCAGTCGCCGGGAAGCCCAGACTGTCGACGCCGTCGTTGAAGCGTTCGAAGGTGGCGCCGGCGTCCAGGGTGCTGAGCAACAACTCTTCGGCCTCTTCAAACCAGCGGTCCGGGCCACCCACCAGGGACGCCGGGTTGGTGTCGTGATCGAGCAAGGCGACCACCGCCAGCGGGAAATACCGCCCGACCCGGTCGATGCTCGGCATCACCACACCCGCCGCCGCGTTCGGCCCGCACACGCCAGGCGCGAGCACAAAGCGCCACAGCGGGCTGACCAGGTACACGTTGAGCCAGTCGGCACCCAGGCTGTGTTGGCTGGCGAGTAAACCCGCCGCCAGCCAGCTGTCCCACGGGCCGATAAAACTCTGCGGCAAGGCGCGGCTGACAAAATCCCCGCGACTGGCCAACTTGCCGTAGAAGCCCAGCGTCGTCATAACCGCTCCGGCAGGCTGAAGCCACTGAGCACGCGGCTCTTGAACGGGTTGAAGGCGCTGTTGGCGCGCAACTCGTAGACGATGCTCGCACTGTCGACCCGCAGGCGCAGGCTGAAGCGGTCCGGCGCATTGCCGGGCGTGAGGTCCGATTGTTCGAGCAGGCGGAACCAGGCCCACGGGCCGTCCAGGGTCACGCCAGAACGGCCGCTGGCCGACGGCGGCATGATGGAAATACGCACCACGCCAATGCTGCCGGGGTTCGGCCACTGCATCGCCACCGGGCGGCTCGGGCCGTGGTCGTAGCTCAATTGCTGGCCGTCGAGGTCAAGCAGGAACTGGGTGATGCTGGCGTCCATCGCCACCGGTTTGAGCTCAAAACGCACGATCGGCTGAGTACCGCCTGCGCGAAAGAACGCGTCACGGATCGTCGCGGCACGCTGGAAGGTTTGCAGCACGCCCGGCGCAATCCCGAGTTTCTGCGCGGCGCCCGGCTGCCAGCGCCAGGTCTGTGCGGACGTATCCACGTAGGGCTGCAGGTATTTGCGGAAGTAGTTATCCATCACCCCGCCCACGCCGAAGAACTGGCCGAAATCATCCAGGGTCGCGTCACGGGCGCTGCCCGGCGACATCGGATAACGCCCGGCCAGGGACTGGCGATACACGTTCACCACTTCGCTGACCCAGGCCGCGTTCAGTTGGTTACGCACGCCGCCCATCATGCTGTTGGTGGTCGAGTTGACCACCGACTTGACCATGCCCTGCACCAGCGGCGGCTGGCGCTCGGCGTTCAGGCTGACCCGCGTAGCTGCAGCCGCCGCCTGATTCTTCGCCTCGCCGAGCAAGGCATCGCCGCTGGCGCCGACCATGGCGCTGACTTGCACGTAGAGCGCGTTCATGTCGGCCAGCAGGCCGTCGATGGCTGCCGGCTCGCCTTCGTTCTTGCTGACGATGCTGTTGAGCTCGGCAAAGTGCGCGGTCACCGGGTCGTCCGCAGCGGCCGGCGCATTCGCGCTCGGTTGCTCCTGGCCGAGCAGGCTGCCCAAGCGCTCCTTGAGCTTGTCCACACCGCCTTCGACCGGCACGCCCTTGGCCGCCAACTGGCGTTCTTCCGCCTGCAAGTCGGTTTCCTTGGCCACCGCCACCAGCAGCTTTTTCAGCGGCGAAGTCGGCCCGGAAATCACCCGCAGCACGTCCGCCGCCTGGGCCACGCTGGTAATCGGCACAAAGTCGATGTCGGCGAGCAACGCATCCCACTGACGCTGATAGTCCTGGAAGTACAGGCGACGCACGTCGGCAGCCAGGCTGACCACGTTCTGCTGGTCGGCCTGTTCCTGGCCAAGCACCCATTGCTCTTCGGCCAGGGTGCCGGTCTGGTTCAGGCTGCTCAGCAGGAACGCCTGGCGATAGCCTTTGGCGGTGAAGAAACCACTCAACGGCTCACCCAACGGCTTGCCGCTCTTGCGGCTGAACACCAGCGCAGCGTCGCGGCCGGCGGCTTCGTTGATACGGAAGTCAGCAATGCCTTCGGGCAGTTTCTGGCGTTTGACCCGGTCATACACGCGCTGGGCCACCGGCAGTTGTTGCAACTGGCGACGCAGGTCGTCGATCAAGCGCGGGTCGAGGCGTGCGCTCGGCGGGTGGCGTTCGAACAACGCCTGCATGTGTTCGGCCAGCGCCTGGCGCTGATCGGCAGGCAAATCGCGCGGCAGGTTGCGATCCCAGTCGAGGGCGATCCAGGCTTTGATGAAGTCCGGGTCGTAATGCTCGGTGTCGGCGAGCATCAGGTAAGCCTTGAGGCCTTCGTAGAGGAAGTCGGAATTACCGCCGCCGTGCAGTTGCTCCTCGATGCGCGTCACCAGGCGTGGCGCTAAGACGGCAATCAACAGCTTGCGATAAACGCTGGCGGATTCGGCTTCGAGCATATCGCCTTGATACAGGCCCAGGCCCTCCGACCAACTTGGCGAATCACCGGCGAGGTGTTTCACCGCGTTGAGCAACGGCAGCACGGCGAGCACTTCGCGCTGTGCCGGGCTGAGGTTCTGTACGGCCTGGCCCAAAGGTGCGACCTTCTGGTCGACCTGGGCGATATACGCCTGGTTGGCGCGATAACTGACCCACCACAGGCTGCTGACCACGATCACCAGCGCCACGGTGGCCGCGAGCACGCCGCGCGCGATCCATTTGCGCCGCCGTTCGACCTGCGGGTTGACGCCCACCAGCCCGCGCTCGGCAAAGGCTACCGCGCTGAACAGTTTCTCGATGAAGTAACTGCGCCCGCTACCGCTCTGGCGCGCCAGGTGCTGGCGGTCCAGGTTCATGCTCTGGGCCATCGCGCCGATCAAGCGATCGATCGGGCTGCCTTCCTGGGTGCCGCTGGTGAAGTACACGCCGCGCAGCAATACGCGCTCTTCAAAGGCGTTGGGTTTGAACACGCCTTCGAGGAAACCTTGCAGACAATCCTTCAACGCGCCGAACTGCTGCGGGAAGCCGTAGATCAGGTCGCGCCGTGCCGGGTCGCGCTCCTGTTGCAGGCGTTCCACCAGGCGTTCGTTGAGGCGCTGTTCGAGGCCGGCGAATTCGCTTTGCAGGTGGGCCAGCGGGCTGTCACCGTGCTTGCCGTCGTCCAGGGCAAAGGTCATGCCCCACACCTGGGCGCGCTCTTCTTTGCTCAGGTTGTCGAAAAACTCCATGAAGCCGGGCACCAGGTCGAGCTTGGTCAGCATCAGGTAGATCGGGAAGCGCACGCCCAGTTGGGTGTACAGCTCCTGGATACGCAGACGAATCGCCGCCGCATGGGCAGCGCGTTCGGCATCGCTGCCCAGCAGCAGGTCTGACAGGCTGATGGCGATAAAGGCGCCATCGATCGGGCGGCGCGAACGCTGCTTTTTCAACAGGTCGAGGAAGCCCAGCCATGCGGCTTTGTCCACCGTGGAGTTGCTGTCCTGGGTGGTGTAGCGGCCGGCGGTGTCGAGCAATACGGCCTGGTCGGTAAACCACCAGTCGCAGTTGCGCGTGCCCCCGACGCCGCGCACCGCACCGGCACCCAATTGGGCCGCCAGCGGGAAATGCAGCCCGGAATTGACCAGCGCGGTGGTCTTGCCCGAACCCGGCGGGCCGATGATCACGTACCACGGCAGTTCGTAGAGGTTGCGCCGCTCATCACCGCCGAGCTTGGCTTTTTTCAACAGGGCCAGGGCTTCGTCCATGCGCTGGCGCAGGGTGGAGAGTTCTTCGGCGGTGGCGACGCTGTTGGGGTCGGCCGGGGTTTGCGCGGCCAGGCTGCGCATCACTTCGGCGGCCTGGTGGCGGGCCTGGAGGATGCGGAACACGCGGTAGGCGAGCCACACCGCAAACACCAGGATGATCAGCGCCCAGCGCCGCCCTTCGGGCATCAGTACGTCGAGCAACGGCCCGACAAACCAGATGATCAGGCTCAGGGCGATCAGGCCCAGCAACGGGATCACCCAGCGAATCATGAAACTGAAAAACGCCTTCACTCGACGCCCTCCGCGAGTACGGTGATTTCAACCCGGCGATTGCGGGCACGGCCTTCGGCGGTAGCGTTGGTGGCCACCGGTTCGGTGTCGCTTCGGCCCTCGGCACTGAAGCGATCGCCCTGGCCGGTCTTGGCCGCAAGGATCTCCAGCACCGACTTGGCCCGCGCTTCGGACAAGGCCCAGTTGGACGGGAAGCGCAGCGTGGCAATCGGGCGGTTATCGCTGTGCCCGGTGACGCGCACCTGGCCCTTGACCTTGCGGATCGCGTCGGCGATGCGCAGCATCAACGGCTGGTAGTCATCGACGATGCCGGAGCTGGCCGAGGCAAAAAGTTCATCACCGCGGATAGTCACGACGGAACGATCGACCTTGTCTTCTACCGCGACGCGACCGGCCTTGATGTCTTCCACCAGAAAACCGGCCAGACGCGGGCGCTCGATCACTTTCGGCTGCGCCACGGGGCGGTCGATGGCCTGCACCGGGATCTCGCCCAGGGCATGGATATTCTTGAACACCGGCTCGGCGTCCGAGGCCAGCTTCATGCGCAGGCCGAACAGCAACGCCAGCAGCAGCGCCAGGCCGATGGCCACGGCGATCCACGGCGGCATGAACTGCGCCAGGCGATCGCGTACCACGCTCACGCCGCGCCAATGCGGCGACAGTTCGCGCTCATGCTCGCCACGCGCGCTGCGAATTGCCGCCGCGGTGCGTTCACGCAGGGCTTCCAGTTGGCTGCGCCCATCGTTCATCACGCGGTAGCGGCCTTCGAAACCCAGGCACAGGCACAGGTACAGCAGCTCCAGCAGGTACAAGCGCTCGCGCGGGCTTTGCAGGCAATGGTCGAGTAACTGAAAGACCTTTTCGCCGCCCCAGGCTTCGTTGTGGACGGTGATCAGCAGGCTCTGCTTGCCCCAATCGCTGGTGCTGCCCCACGGCGTGCTCAACACGGCCTCATCCAGGGCGGTACACAGGGCGTAACGCGCCAGCAGCACTTCGTTGCGTGCCACGCCAGCAGCTTCGGCGCGCTCTTCGAACTGGCGCAGGTAGGCCAGCAACTGCGCACGCAAACTGGCCGGCGCCGGGTGCGCGATGGTGTTGCGCAGGCGTGTCAGCAACGCCAGCAACGGGCCGGCGGCGCTTTCCAGCGGGTTCAGGCCTTGGCTTTTGCCGGTAAGAATCGGCGCGGCCGGCATCGACAGCGGCACCGGTTCGGCACGCGCAGGTGCAGGCTCCCGGCCACCCGGGCGCGGCATGAACTGGGTGCGGTCATCATCATTGGGGTGCATCGCGGATTATCCTCGGATCGCCCAGAAGGCCAGGTTCAAGCCCGGGAACTGCCCGGCGATATGGAAGGCGAAACCACCGGAATTGCTCAACTGCTGCCAGTGCTCGCTGCCCCGGTCCAGCTCGTAATAGGTCGAGCCTGCGTGGTACGGCAATTGGCGCGGCGCCACCGGCAACGGCAGCAGGCCGATGCCAGGCAGTTGCAGGTTGACCAGGTCGCGAATGTGCTCCACCGAGCCGACCTTGCTCTGCTGGCCGAAGCGCGCGCGCAGGGTTTCGCCGGGCACATCGGCGCGCACCACGAGGATGAAACTGGCGCTGTCGATCAGGGTTTTGTCGGCGAGCATCGCCACGTGGATGCCGTAGGCTTTCTCGACAATCGGGATCGGCGTGGCCTTGCTGTCGATCAACATCGACAGCGCTTCACGCAGAGCCTGCATCACCGGGGCAAAGCTCAGGGCCAGGTCGTCGTGCTGGTACTGCGGGTATTCCTGGGGGCGCCGGCCGGCGGTGGAGAAGGTAGCGAACTCACCCGCCAGGCTGACCAGTTCACTGAACAAACGCTCCGGGTGCAGCGGGCTCAGTTGGCTGAGGTGCTGGATCAGCGGTTGGGCACGGTTGACCAGTTGCAACAGCATGAAGTCGGCAATCTCCGACGCGCCGCCCGCGCCCGAAGCGACCACGCGCCCGGCCAGGGCTTCGCCGCGCTGGTGCAGCAGGCCAAGCAGTTCGCTGCGAAACGCCGTCAGCGGTTTGCTTGCGGCCACGTCGAGCACCGGCGGGATGTAGGTGTCGTCGAGGACCAGCGCACGGTCGGCGCGTTTTTCCTTGATGCGTACCAGGCCGATCGCGGCGTAATCGCTGATGCCGTCCTGCGCGGTCAGCAGGCGCAGTGCGCGAGAGCCGACGGCCACCGGGGCGCGGTTCTCGAACGGTGCGTTATCGTCGCGCACTTCGCGCACCTGGCTCACGTAGCGGGCGGCGCCAAGCTCTTCGCCGTCGTCGACCGTGTCGCGGGCCCCCGCGCGTTTGAGCGGCAAGGCCAGGTAGACCAGGCCGTCGCGCAGGCTGTCGTCGATATTCAGCGGGCTCGGCGCCAGGTCATCCTGGGGAATATTGAACGGCGTGCCATCGGGCAACAGGCCGCGTGCCGACACAATCGCCAGCTTGCCCTGGGCCAGCAGGCCCTGATCGATCAGCAACTCGGAAAACCCCCAGGCGCCGGCGGACAACGGGCGGCTGCGGGCGTCGATCAGGTTTTCCAGGTAACGGTCATGCTGCTGGAAGTGCTGCGTTCCAATGAACATGCCTTCCGACCAGACCACGCGATTGTTCCAGGACATGGGGGCTCCGATTGCTTGTTATTGGGCTGGGCTGGATGGGGAAACCACGACGTCCGCACGCACGGCGCGCACATCGAGGCTGATCTGGTATTCGGTGTATTGGCGCGGCGGCACGTTGAGCACCGTGCGCCATTGCGCGCGGTCCAGCTCGCGATAGCCCACCAACAGGCCGATCTGGCGGGTGGACGGGTCGAGGTCGCGCTGAATGCTCAGTTGCTGGCCGGGCTGCACCATCACTTCGTCCTGGTCCAGCAGGTCGAGGCCAAGGGTGGATTGCGCGCGGTCAGCCAGGGCGAAGTAATCCGAACGGCTGAAGGTGGCGGCGTTTTTCAGTTCGAAAATCCGCACCCGCACCGGGGCGGCCTGGCCGTTGGCGCCGGGGTTAAGCCCGGCAATCGCATGAAAGTGCAACTCGACGGCAGCGGTGTTCGCTTCGGCCGAGGCCGCTGCTTCGGGTTTGACAGCATCCTTGGCGCACGCCGTCAGCATCAGCAGGGTGGCTACTGCGAGTAAAAACCTGGGAATCATCCTTCGTCCTCAATGACGTACTTAGCTTTGCGTTTGATCCATGCCGGCGGCACGCTTCAGCGACGCTGTCGGGCGCTGTGTTCTTCGTAGGCTCGGCTGAATTCGCGGCCGAACAGGTCCTGGAAATCTTCCTGGGCCTCGCGGGAAATATTGCCGTAGAGCTCGGTGAACTGCTGCCAGTACTGGGCCTGGCGCGAGCCGCTGAACAGGCTCGACAGCCCGCCGGGCTTGCCCATGCGCTCTTCCAACTGTGCCGGCTCGAAGCGGCTGAGCAGATGTTTGATCGCCGCTTCCACACCGGCCATTACTGCCAACTGGTGAGCGCGCAGGTCGTCGAAACTGTCGCGCACCGCGATGTCCGGCGCCATAAACGCCTGGTTTCCATGACGAAGCAGCAGCAGTAACGCTTCGTCGGCATTCGGGGCGAATTTCAACGGATTGTTTTCCGCAGG
>Ga0209913_1000369_pt1 | contig 40629 bp, 30 predicted proteins | sample PersoiDNA2013203_FD_185805 | JGI IMG/M metagenome (GOLD analysis project Ga0209913, IMG submission 185805) | Permafrost soil microbial communities from the Arctic, to analyse light accelerated degradation of dissolved organic matter (DOM) -... | ecosystem: Environmental > Terrestrial > Soil >...
CGCCAGCGAAAACTCGTGTTGCGATGGATGCCGGTGGTTTCGGCTGCCGCACGCACTGTCATCGAGCCCAGCATGCACTGCAGGAAGGGCAGCCATTTTTCGCGCAGCCGGATAAACGCCAGCGGGGTATCGGTCAGCGCGTTGAAGGAGCGGCGGCAGTGGCGGCAGCGGTAGCGCTGCAGGCCGCGCAGGATGCCGTGACGGTACAGCTGGTCGCCGTTGCAGTGGGGGCAGCGGCACATGCGCGCGCCTCGCTCTTCGATGATGGCCAGACAGTCGGCCAGCGACGCGCAGCCTTCGAACAGGCGTCGCAAGCCCTCGCCCTGTTCCCCGGTCAGCCTGGTCAGCCAGCCCAGGCATTGCGTCCGTACGGCCTGGTACTCGTCCACTTCCATGCTCGCCTCCGTCTTGGCTCATGCCAACTTACGGTATGACAATGGTCGAGCCAACAAGTTCCTTGCGACCGGGGCACAGAGCCTTTTTTTTTGTCCCCTCTCCGGCCGCGTGGTCCGGAAGGCAATCCCTTGCCTTCGAATTCACGAAACGTTGCGGGAATGCGGCGTACGACCGTGCTATTCAAACTGGCCTGTCAGTATTGCTGGCAGGAACAACTTGCTGTTTGCTAGACTGAATGTGAACCAAATTCACGTCAAACTTTACATTCATACAACCATGTCCCTGTTCCGTCGCCTGTCAATCAAGGCCAAGCTGATGCTCAGCATGGGTCTTTGCCTGCTGTTGTTCATCATCATCTCCTCCACCTTGAGTGTCACGCTGAGCAGTGCCAACACGCGCGAGCGTGTCGTCGAGTCGGAGCTGCCGGCCCAGGTGGGCGAGATCCGCAACGATATCCTGAAGCAGATCGCCGAGCCCCTGACGGTGTCGCGCACCTTGGCGAACGATACCTTCCTGCATGCCTGGGAGGACGCCGGTACGCCAGAGGAAGGCCTGGCCGCCTGGACTGCCTATGCGAAGAGTGTCAAGGCGATGACGAATGCGGCATCGATCTTCTGGGTCTCGGCCGGGAGCGGCAAGTATTTCTCCGAAAAAGGCTTCGACCGCACCGTGTCGAAATCCGCCCCGGACGACAGCTGGCTTTACAACTTCATCGGCAGCGGCGCGCCGTATCGCCTGGACCTGAGCAAGAACCCCGGCTCGGATGCCCTGATGCTGTTCATTAATACGCGCGTGCAGACGCCGGGCGGCAAGCTGGCCTCGGCCGGCCTGGGCCTGTCGGCCGAGAAGCTGGCGCAAAGCATTCGCGGCTACCGCCTGGGCCAGTCCGGCTTCGTCTATCTGGTCGACGCCGGCGGTACCATCCTGATCCACAAGCACAAGGAACTGGCGGACGGCAAGCACGGCATCGGCGACCAGGCCGGCTTTACGCCGGACCTGGCCAAGAAGCTGACGGGCCGCGAGAAGTTCGCCCACGCCACCTACGACAGCGCCCAGGGCACCCAGTTCGTGGCCTCGTCGTTCGTGCCGGAACTGAACCTGTATGTCGTGGCCGAAGTGCCGGAGGCAGAAGTGCTGGGCAATATCGTGCGCTCGGCCATGACGTCGGCGCTGATCGCCGCGCTGGTCGGCGGCGGCATCGGCATGGTCGCTATCTGGCTGATCGCCCGCGCCATTGCCGCCCCCGTCATGGGCGCGGCCCGCATGCTGGAAGACATCGCCAGCGGCGACGGCGACCTGAGCCGCAAGATGCCCGTCACCAGCCAGGACGAGATCGGTGCGCTGGCCACGGCCTTCAACCGTTTCGTGTCCTCGCTGGGCGGCACCATCGCCGAAGTGCGTGACAGCACGTCCGTCATCGCCACGGCCAGCAGCGAAATCGCCAGCGGCAACCTGGACCTGTCCGGCCGCACGGAAGCGCAAGCGTCGAGCCTGCAGGAAACGGCGGCGGCGATGGAAGAGCTGACCACGACGGTGCGCCAGAACGCCGACAACGCGCTCCAGGCCAACCGCCTGGTGGCGGCCACTGCACAGTCGGCCCAGAAGGGCGGCGACGTCGTCACGCAGGTAGTGCGCACGATGGCCGACATTTCGGACAGCTCGCGCAAGATCGGCGACATCATTGGCGTCATCGACGGTATCGCCTTCCAGACCAATATCCTGGCGCTGAACGCAGCCGTCGAAGCGGCCCGGGCCGGCGAGCAGGGGCGCGGTTTCGCCGTCGTCGCCAGCGAAGTTCGCAACCTGGCCCAGCGCTCGGCCGCGGCCGCCAAGGAAATCCGCGAACTGATCCTGGACTCGGTCGGCAAGGTGGAGACGGGCAGCGCGCTGGCAGACGGCGCCGGCGCGGCCATGACGGAAATCGTTCGTTCCGTGCAGGAAGCGGAAACGCTGATGAAGCAGATCGCCCAGGCCAGCCAGGAGCAGAGCCAGGGCATCGGCCAGGTCAACCAGAGCGTGGCCCAGATGGACGACGCCACCCAGCAGAACGCGGCCCTGGTCGAACAGGCCGCCGCCGCCGCCGGCTCGCTGCAGGAGCAGGCCCGCAAGCTCGAACAGGTCGTCGGTACCTTCAAGCTCGAAGCCTGACCCCGGCGCCCCCGGCGCCACCGCCCCCACGAAACGCCGCCACCCGCGGCGTTTTCTATTTCGGTGTCAGACGGCGAGTTCAGAAGTTGCTCATAAACCGGTGTCTGACACCGGTTTATGAGCAACATCGCACGCGAATCAGGTGTCTGACACCGAATTGGCCGCACTCAGTCGGCGGCGGGCTTCAGGTGGGGATGCTCGGCCACGTGGTTGGCGAGGGAGGCTTGCAGCTTGGCGATGGTGTCGTCGAGGAAGGGGATGTGTTCGCTGACACGGTCGGCCGAGTCCTGGTCGCCGGCGGCCTGGTGGCGTGCCAGACGGTCCAGCTCCTGCTGGCGGAAGGTTTCCATATCGCGCAAGCCGTCCTGCAGCACCGCCAGCACGCGCACTTCCTTGGGCGGCGGCACCCAGGCGGCGGGTTGCCGGGCTGCGCCGTAGCGGGCCAGTGTGGGCGCGTCGACGGCGTCGTTTTTGACGCGGAGTCCCTCCTCGCGCGCGAAGGCGAGCACCGGTGCGGCATCGACCATGCTGACGGGGCACCCATCGTCATGCAGCAGCAGGCCGATCCGTTCGGCTTCGATGCCGGCGACCGCCACGCAGGCGTGGGCCTGGGCCAATGCGATGCCCTGCCTGCCCAGCCAGCCCAGCAGTTCGTTGCCGTCGTAGGCCAGCGCTTTCGTCTTGAACTTGCCACCGGCCAGCAGCGCCACATCCAGCTTGCGCTTGCCTGCCTTGATACCGATCCACGTCGTCACATCCGTTCCTTCCCGGCTTCGATCAAGACGGGAGTATAGGCGAGCGGACGCAAAAAAGCCCGGCACATGGCCGGGCTCGGGTGACGCTTGAATCGATTACTGCAGGGTCAGGATGACCTTGACGGTATCGTCCACGGCCGATTTGTCGATGTAGCCGATGGCTTTCGGGTCGTCCGCGACAGCCTTCTTGACGTCGGCGTTCGACTTGTATTCCTTCGGTTCGGCCGTGGCCTTGCCGGTAAAGACCAGCTTGGACCAGATGGCTTTCACCTGGCCGGCATCCTTGTCCGTTACCTTCTTGTAGAAGTCGTTGCGGATGGCGGAACCTTCGGCCTGGTCGATCGGCGTGAACATCGTCGATTTACCGAGGAAGAACTGGGCAGCCTGTTCCGAGAACATGCGGCTGGCCGGGTTCTTGGCGCTGACGATGACGACGGTTTCGGCGCTGGCCGGCAGGGCCGCTGCCGCGAAGGCGAGGGCGATCAGGGAGGTCAGAATTTTTTTCATGAATAATTAATCCTTAGAACACGAAGTCCACGCCGGCGGCGACGACGGTAACTTTCTTGCCGACACCGGCCGGGGTCACGTCGATCAGGTAGCCGTTCTTGGCACCCGGCTTGACGCGGTCGACCTGCACCTTCAGTGCGGCCGATTTGGCGAAGTCCCAACGCACGCCGACCAGGTCGGACGACTGCGAGCCACCGGCCAGCAGGTTTTTCACGCCGGCGTTCAGGGCCGGGATGCGGGCCAGCGCGGCCGGGGCAGTGATGGCGGCGCCTTTGCCGTCGTACTTGGCGTGGGCGTAGTACGGCAGGATCTTGCCGAAGCGGTAGCCGGCCATCGTGTACCAGGCATTGCTTTCCGACAGGTAGACGGGTTCCTTGGCACGGCGCATGCCGTATTCGGCTTGCACGACGATATTGTTCCAGTCCGCCAGCAGGCCCACCGAGGTGAACGCCATGCGCTTGCCTTCGGAGATGCTGATGTCCTGGGCCAGCTGGCCGAAACCGACGCTGGTCAGGGTGTTCGTCAGCGAATTGATGGCCTTGACGTCGGTGGCTTTCAGTTTGCCTTGCACGTGGGCGAAGCGCAGGGTCACGGGACCGTGCTCGGCGCTGAGGGCGAAGCCGCCGGCAGGTGCCTGGAAGCGCGGCTCGCTGTGGTCGGCGGGGACGAAGGACTTGCCACGAGCAATACCGACCACGGCCTGGGCCGTCACGTTGGTGTCGCCGAAGCTGTGCTGCCAGTTGATGTCGGCACCGTCCAGGTTTTCAATGATGTTCTGGCCGTACATCTCGATCGGCGGACGCATCATCGTGTTGGCGTAGCCGACGTTCTGGTAATCGGAAATCAGGAAAGCAGGCACGACGACACGGCCGACGCGCACGGACACTTCATCGCTGACCTTGTATTTCACAAAAGCCCAGGCCAGTTCCGTCGTGAAGCTGTTGCCGGTGGTCTTGCGGGACAGTACCTGCGTCGTTGCGGACAGCTTGTCGCTCAAGGTGTACGTTGCTTGCAGGCCCAGGTTCGAGTCCAGGCCGAAAGTGTTGGTACCGGCCGTGCCTTCGCGCTGGTTGCCGCGGGTGAAGCGCGCGTCTTCCGTGTTGCTCTTGGCGGCGGCGAGGGTGCCGAAGCCGCTGATGGTCAGGTTCTCATTGCCGAGCGTTGCCGCGTGGGCCTGTGCCAGACTCAGGGCGCCCAGGATGGATGCAACTAACAGTTTTCGTTTCATGCTGAAGTATTCCGATCGAGATGATTTTGAGTGTTTGGTACTGCTGTGTCGCGCAGCCGCTGCGGGGGTTGGGGGAGCGGCAGTTACAAGACATCGTGCATGCAGTGGTTACGATAGTGGACATTGCTGAGGAGCATCAATAAGTATTTCCAAATGGATAGGTTTTTGCAAACTTTATGTCGCATTTTGGTGAAATCCGCGTCCTGGACAAGACATAAATGCACGGAAACGGTGCATCGAAGACAAGGCGGTGCCCGTGGTGGTAGGGGCCTGGCCCAATGCAAAAAGCCCGGTGCGAAACCGGGCTTTTGGTACTGAAAGTATCTGGGATTATTGCAGCGTCAGGATAACCTTGACGCTGTCGTCCACGGCCGACTTGTCGATATAGCCGATGGCCTTCGGATCGTCGGCGACGGCCTTCTTCACTTCGGCGTTCGACTTGAACTCCTTCGGTTCGGCCGTGGCCTTGCCGGTAAACACCAGCTTGGACCACAGGGCTTTCACCTGGCCGGCGTCCTTGTCCGCCACCTTCTTGTAGAAGTCGTTGCGGATGGCCGAACCTTCGGCCTGGTCGATCGGCGTGAACATCGTCGATTTGCCGAGGAAGAACTGGGCAGCCTGTTCCGAGAACATGCGGCTGGCCGGGTTCTTGGCGCTGACGATGACGACGGTTTCGGCGCTGGCGGGCAGGGCAGCTGCAGCCAGGGCGACAGCCAGCAGGGCGGTAATCTTTTTCATGAACAGGTCTCCTTAGAACACGAAGTCGACGCCGGCGGCGACAACGGTAACGCCCTTGCCGGCGACTTTCTCATCGCGCAGGAAACCATTGCTGGAACCGGACTTGACGTGATCGACCTGCACTTTCAGGGCCGCCGACTTGGCGAAATCCCAGCGCACGCCGACGATGTCCGACGCTTGGTCGCCACCGGCCAGCAGGCCCTTGACACCCGCGTACAGGGCCGGGATGCGGGCCAGCGCGGCCGGGGTCTGGATGACCGAACCCTTGCCGTCGTACTTGGCGTGGGCATAGTAAGGCAGGACCTTGCCGAAGCGGTAGCCGGCCATCGCGTACCAGGCGTTGCTGTCGCTCAGGTAGACGGGCTCCTTGGCGCGGCGCATGCCGTACTCGGCCTGCACGACGATATTGTTCCAGTCCGCCAGCATGCCGAAGGACGTGAAGGCCAGGCGCTTGGCCTGGCCGACGCCGATGTCCTCGCCCAGCTGGCGGAAACCGACGGCCGCCAGGGTATTGCTCAGCGATTCGATGATGACGGCATCGTTCACTTCCAGCTTGGCCTGCACGTGGGCGAAGCGCAACGTGACGGGACCGTGTTCGGCGCTGACGGCGAAACCGGCGGTCGGGGCCTGGTAGCGCAGTTCGCTCTGGTTGGTGGCCACATAGGTCTTGCCGCGGGCAATGCCGATGACGGCCTGGGCCGTTACATTGGTGTCGCCGAAGCGGTGCTGCCAGTTGACGTCGGCGCCATCGGCCGTTTCGATGATGTTCTGGCCGTACATTTCAATCGGCGGACGCATCATCGTGTTGGCATAGCCCACATTTTGGTAGTCCGAGATCAGGAAGGACGGCACCACCACGCGGCCCACGCGCACGGCCACTTCGTCGCTGACCTTGTACTTCACGAAAGCCCAGGCCAGTTCCGTCGTGAAGCTGTCGCCCGTCGCCTTGCGCGACAGGATCTGTGTCGTCGCCGACAGCTTGTCGTCGAAGCTGTAGGTGGCCTGCAGGCCCAGGTTCGAGTCGAGGCCGAAAGTATTGGTGCCGGCCGTGCCTTCGCGCTGGTTGGCGCGAGTGAAGCGTGCCTCTTCCGTATTGCTCTTCGCGGCCGCCAAGGTGCCGAAGCCGCTGATCGTCAGCTGGTCGCCGCCCAGGGTGGCGGCGCCGGCGTTGGCCATGGCGAAGGTGCCGAGCAGGGCGGCGACGAGTAAGGTGTGTTTCATGATTATTCCGATGGTAATAACGTGTCAGGGCTTGCCGGGTTGCGGCCTGGATGCCGCACAACCGTTCGCAAATCAAGACGCAACTGTACCTACCGAAATGAATTACATCAATAAATATTTCTTTACGGATATATTTAAGGAAATCTTATGTCGCTTTTTGTGAACTGTTTAGAGTTGAAGTAATTCGGCAGGCGGCGGCGGAACGAAAAAAGCCCGGCGCAAGGCCGGGCTCGGGTAAGCAGAGCGTGATTACTGCAGGGTCAGGATCACCTTGACAGTCTCGTCCACGGCCGATTTGTCGATATAGCCGATGGCTTTCGGATCGTCCGCCACGGCCCTCTTCACATCCGCGTTGGACTTGTATTCCTTCGGTTCGGACGTGGCCTTGCCGGTAAACACCAGTTTGAGCCAGCCCGCTTTCACCTGGTTCGAGTCCATATTCGACACCTTCTTGTAGAAGTCGGTGCGGATGGCCGAGCCTTCGGCCTGGTCGATCGGCGTGAACTGCGACGACTTGCCGAGGAAGAACTGGGCAGCCTGTTCCGAGAACATGCGGCTGGCCGGGTTTTTCGGGCTGACGATGACGACCGTCTCGGCGGCGGCAGGCAGGGCGGCGGCGGCCACGGTGGCCAGCAGCAGGGAAGACAATACTTTTTTCATGAGAGACTCCTTAGAATACGAAATCGACGCCAGCGGCGACGACGGTAACGTTCTTGCCGACACCCGCAGGAGTCACGTCGATCAGGTAGCCATTCTTGGCACCGGGCTTGACGCGATCGACCTGCACCTTCAGGGCGGCCGACTTGGCGAAGTCCCAACGCACGCCAACCAGATCGGACGACTGCGAGCCACCGGCCAGCAGGTTCTTCACGCCGGCGTTCAGGGCCGGAATGCGAGCCAGCGCGGCCGGGGTCTGGATGACCGAACCCTTGCCGTCATACTTGGCGTGGGCGTAGTACGGCAGGATCTTGCCAAAGCGGTAGCCGGCCATCGTGTACCAGGCATTGCTTTCCGACAGGTAGACAGGTTCCTTGGCGCGGCGCATGCCGTACTCGGCCTGCACGACGATATTGTTCCAGTCCGCCAGCAGGCCGACGGACGTGAACGCCATGCGCTTGCCTTCGGAGATGCTGATGTCGTCGGCCAGCTGGCCGAAACCGATGCTGCTCAGGGTATTCGTCAGCGAATTGATCGCCTTGACGTCGGTGGCTTTCAGCTTGCCTTGCACGTGGGCGAAGCGCAGGGTCACGGGACCGTGCTCGGCGCTGAGGGCGAAGCCGCCGGCCGGAGCCTGGAAGCGCGGCTCGCTGTGGTCGGCGGCCACGAAAGACTTGCCGCGGGCGATACCCACGACGGCCTGGGCCGTCACATTGGTGTCGCCGAAGCTGTGCTGCCAGTTGATGTCGGCACCGTCCAGGTTTTCAATGATGTTCTGGCCGTACATCTCGACCGGCGGACGCATCATCGTGTTGGCGTAGCCCACGTTCTGGTAATCGGAAATCAGGAAGGCAGGCACGACGACGCGGCCCACGCGCACGGACACTTCGTCGCTGACCTTGTACTTCACAAAAGCCCAGGCCAGTTCGGTGGTGAAGCTGTCACCGCTAGTCTTGCGCGACAGCACCTGGCTGGTCGCGGAGAAGCGCTCGTTGAAGGTGTAGGTTGCTTGCAGGCCCAGGTTCGAGTCGAGACCGAAGGTAGCGGTGCCGGCCGTGCCTTCGCGCTGGTTGGCGCGGGTGAAGCGGGATTCGTCGGTATTGCTGCGGGCAGCGGCCAGAGTGCCGAAGCCGCTGATTGTCAGGTTTTCACCGCCCAGCGAGGCGGCGTGGGCAGGGACCAGGCCCAGCGCGGTCAGAATCGATGCGGCTAACAGAGTGTGTTTCATGCGAACGGGTTTCCTTTTGTCGATTGATGCCGGCAGGGAATTTCCGTGTGGCATCGGAACTCTACAATAGGTTGGTTGCTGAGCAGCATCAATCGAATCGCACTCAGATTTGTCTTCCCGAAAATGTTCTGTCGCATTTTGTGAACTATTTTGCGATAAAACATGGTCAGTTCGACACAGTTGCCGAGTCGCAACGGTCAGAATCGCATCGCGCCAGCCGCCTTCGCCGTCGAATGCCGCCCGCTTTCCACAGCGATTACAATAGCGCTTCGATTAACCAGATCAAATGAACAACACCATGGCCGTCAACTCTCCCATTCCTGTCGCCGCCGACCTGAAGCCTGTCGCCGGTATCGAAATCGGCTATGCCCAGGCCGGTATCAAGAAGCCGAACCGCAAGGACGTGCTGGTGATGCGGCTGGCCGAGGGCGCCACCGTGGCGGGCGTCTTCACCTTGAACCGCTTCTGCGCCGCGCCGGTGCAGATCTCGAAGGAAAACCTGGCGGCGGCCAAGGCCGGCGGCAAGCCGGTGCGGGCGCTGCTGATCAACACGGGCAATGCCAACGCCGGCACGGGCGAGAGCGGCCTGGCCAATGCCCGCGCCACCTGCGCGGCGCTGGCGACCGAATTGGGCCTGGATGCCCAGCAGATCCTGCCGTTCTCCACCGGCGTCATCCTGGAACCGCTGCCGGTCGAGAAGATCAAGGCTGGCCTGCCGGCCGCCGTGCAGAACCTGCAGGCGGACAACTGGTTCAACGCGGCCGAAGCCATCATGACCACGGACACGCAGCCGAAGGCAGGCTCGCGCACCGTCACCGTGGCCGGCCACACCGTCACCCTGACGGGCATCAGCAAGGGCGCCGGCATGATCAAGCCGAACATGGCAACGATGCTGGGCTACCTGGCCTTCGACGCGAAAGTGGCCCAGCCCGTGCTGGAGCAGCTCGTCAAGGAAGCGGCCGACCAGTCGTTCAACTGCATCACCATCGACGGCGACACGTCCACCAACGATTCGTTCATGCTGATCGCCACCGGCGCCGGCACCCTGGAAGTGAACTCGGTCGACTCGGCCGAATACCGCGAGCTGGCCGCCGCCGTGACGGAACTGTCCGTGTTCCTGGCGCAGGCCATCATCCGCGATGGCGAAGGCGCCACCAAGTTCATCACCATCCGTGTGGAAGAGGGCGAATCGGTGGAAGAGTGCCGCAAGATCGCCTACTCGATCGGCCACTCGCCGCTCGTCAAGACGGCCTTCTTCGCCTCCGATCCGAACCTGGGCCGCATCCTGGCCGCGATCGGCTACGCCGGCGTGGAGCTGGACGTGTCGAAGATCGACATGTGGCTGGACGACGTGTGGGTGGCGAAGGCGGGCGGACGCAATCCCGACTACAAGGAAGAAGACGGCCAGCGCGTCATGAAGCAGAGCGAGATCACGGTCCGCGTCAAGCTGGCGCGCGGCAGCGCCGCCGCCGTCGTCTACACCTGCGACCTGTCGCACGACTACGTGTCGATCAACGCCGACTACCGCTCCTGATGACGTCGCTGGAATCCTTCCTGTCCCGCGCCGAGCGGGTGCTGGCCCGGGTCGAGGCCCTGCTGCCGCCGGCGGTGGCCGCACCCCACTGGGATGCGGCCACGGCCTTCCGCTGGCGCAAGCGGCAAGGCGTGGCGGGCAACGCCGGCTGGCTGCAGCCGGTGGCCCATGCCTCGCGCATCGCGCTGGACGACCTGCACAACGTGGGCAGCCAGAAAGCCCAGATCGAGCAGAACACCTTGCAGTTCGTGACGGGCCGGCCGGCCAACAACGTGCTGCTGACGGGCGCGCGCGGCACCGGCAAGTCCTCGCTGATCAAAGCCTGCCTGAACCGCTTCGCGGCCCAGGGCCTGCGCCTGATCGAAGTTGACAAGGCCGACCTGGCCGACTTGCCGGACATTATCGACCTGGTGGCCGGACGCCCGGAGAAGTTCGTCGTGTTCTGCGACGACCTGTCGTTCGAGGAAGGCGAGAGCGGCTACAAGGCGCTGAAGGTGGCGCTCGACGGCTCGATCACGGCGCAGTCGGACAATGTGCTGATCTACGCCACGTCGAACCGACGCCACCTGATGCCCGAGCGCATGTCGGACAACGCCAGCTACCGCCACGACGAGGACGGCGACCTGCATCCGGGCGAAACAGTGGAGGAAAAGATCTCGCTGTCCGAACGCTTCGGCCTGTGGCTGTCGTTCTACCCGTTCAAGCAGGACGACTACCTGGACATCGTTGCGCACTGGCTGGCGTCGTTCGGCTGCACGCCCGAACAGATCACCGAGGCACGGGGCGACGCGCTGCGCTGGGCGCTGCAACGGGGCTCCCGCTCCGGCCGCGTGGCCTGGCAGTTCGCGCGCGACTACGCCGGCAAGCTGCCATGAGCGGCGCAGTGCAGGCAAGCGCACCTGCCCGGCCCGTGGACGTGGCCGTCGGCATCCTGATGAAGCCGAACGGCGACGTTCTGCTGGGCCAGCGCCCGGCCGGCAAGCCCTACGCGGGCTATTGGGAATTCCCCGGCGGCAAAGTCGATCCGGGCGAAACCATCCTGGAAGCGCTGAAGCGCGAGTTCATGGAAGAACTGGGCATCGAAGTGCTGTCGGCCGAGGAGTGGTGCGGCGTCGAGCACGTGTACGAACACGCCCACGTGCGGCTGCATTTCTTCATCAGCCGCGAGTGGCGCGGCGAGCCGCAAAGCCTGGAAAACCAGGCCTTCGCCTGGCAGGGCGTCGTTAGCGTCGAACCGCTGCTGCCGGCCACCATCCCGCTGCTGGAGTGGATTGCCCGCTGACTCGCCGGCGCAACGCCGAAAGGTGCCACCATCCCGAGCAACAGAAGTTGAGTGCTTGACACCGCATCAGGCATGAGCCCACTTGCGTCCCCATCCAGAACCGCAAAACCGGTGTCAGACACCGGTTTTAGAGCAACACAAAACCGGTGTCTGACACCGGTTTTGGAGTAACGAAAGTTGGGTGTCTGATACCGGATCGGGCGTCAGCCCGCTGGCGCGCCCATCGGCAGGCCGCTGCGCCAGCCCGTGGCCATGCCGGTGACGGGCGGCACCTGTGCCGCGGCGCGTGCATCGCGTTCGCGGCATGCGGCTTCGTCCGTCAGGAACAGCTCGCCGGCGAACTGGCGGGCCATCAAGGTCTGGGCAGCAGTCTTGGCGGCGCGCATGGCGGTAAAGGCGGCCAGCGCCTCGTCCAGCTGGCCCTCGTGCGCGGCCAGGCAGCGGGGCAGGTGCCAGGCGTCTTCCAGCGCCTGCGCCGCGCCTTGTCCCGAGGTCGGCAGCGATGCATGGGCCGCGTCGCCCACCATCAGCACATTGGCACGGTGCCAGCAGGGTACGGGATCGACGTCATGTACGGCAACCAGGTGGACATCAAAGCGCGGCGTGTGGCGCAGCAGGTCGGGAATCGGCCCGGGCCAGCCTTTGAAGCGCGTGTACAGCTCGTCGAAGGCGGGCAGTCGATCGATCTCCGGTGCCGCCGCGGCGGCGGCCCAATACAGCTTTCGGCCCGTGACGGCCACGACGCCGAAGCGTTCGCCCTTGCCCCAGAAGTCCTGCACGCCGATCTCCTGCACCACATCCCGTTCCAGTTCGACCGCGCCGACCCAGTTGACGAAACCCTGGTAGCGGGGTTGGTTCTCGCCCAGCACAAAGCGACGGGCGAGGGAGTGCTTGCGCCCGTCGGCGCCCAGCACCAGGTCCGCATGCAGCGCCGTCCCGTCGGCCATTTCCAGCCACGCGTGGCCGTCGGCGCCGGTGCGCAGGGCCAGGCCGGCGACACCGTGGTGCACCGGCACGCCATGCCGCGCCAGCCAGCCGGCCAGGATGCGCATCAGGTCGCGCCGGAAGACGGCATGGCTGGGATAGCCCATTTCATGGTCGAGCCGGGCGATATCGAGCGACTGCAGCAGGGTGCCGTGGCGGTCCAGGCGGCGCATGGCGCGCGGCGTGCCGCTGGCCGCGGCAATCTCCGGCAGCAGGCCGAGCTGGTCGAGCACGAAGCTGGCGTTAGGCCACAGCACCATGCCGCCGCCGCCCCCGTAGGGGTCGGGGCTGCGCTCGACGACGGTAACGCCATGGCCGGCGCGGGTCAGCGCGATGGCGCACGCGAGGCCGGCAATGCCGGCGCCGATGATGACGATCTTCATGGAGTGCCCTGTCGAAACGGGCAAGTATTGACGGAAAACGGCGGCCCGGCCACTGGCATTTCCGTCAGGCGTGGCTGAGCCGTGGCCGGCTATTTCGGCTCTTCGTCCAGCGGATCGAGCGGGTCGGTCGGGGCAGCGCCGGGAATGGCGTATTTCTCCTCGGCCCAGGCGCCCAGGTCGATTTGCTTGCAACGTTCGGAACAGAAGGGGCGGAACTTGTTTTTCTCCGTCCACTCCACTTTCTTGCCGCAGGTAGGACAGTCAACGACGGTAGGCATGATTCGACTAGATAAAGACAGGATTAAAAAGTGGGCAGATCGAAGGGCGGGCAGGTCAGAAGGCACACAGGGTCAGCTCGAACGGCACGTCCGCTTCCAGCGGTTTCGGTTTCAGGTCGCCGCCCTGGGTAGTGAAGCGCACCCACAGCATATACTTGTTGGCCGAGATTTCGGGAATGGCGCCGAGGGCGTCGTCGACGGTCAGCCGCAGCATCTGGTAGACCTTTCCCTGCAGCATCTGCTGGTAGCTGCCCGCGTTGGCGATCATCTTTTTCGGCGCGCCGGAGTCGCGCAGCAGGCGCAGCACGAGGGCCAGCGCCTCGAACAGGGGCGACAGTGGGGCGAACCACGTCATGATGTCGCCGAAGCGCTGCTCGGCCGGCCGCTGTTGCCACGCGTAATACGACGGCAGGTCGAAGTCGCAGGCACCGCCGGGAATGATGGTGCGGCCGCGGATGCTCATCAGCCATTCGTTGTCGCGCACGTTCTGCCCCGTCTTGCCCTGGCTGGCGATCAGCGCGGCGGACACGCCGTCCACCTCGCCCAGCACGGCGTCGAGCATGTCGGTCTGTACGTTCGGGTTCGAGCGGTAGCCCAGCAGGGTTTGGCGCTGGCGCTCCAGTTCCTGCAGCAGGTCGGACTTCAGGTCGGCGCGGCCGGCCACCTCGAGCATGTCAAAGATGGTCGACAGCGCCACGTGGTGCTGCATCGGATGCTCGTGGTGCACAAAGAACTTGAATTTTTCGTACAGATCTTCCAGCCGCAACAACGTGCGAATGCGCTCGTTGAAAGGATATTCATAGACGATCAAAGTGAATCCCTCTGTTGGTGGACCGGTGGGCCGAACTCGAAAACGGCGGGGAACTCGGAAACGGCACCAGCAACGCAGCATGCGGCACAACGGACAGGCAAGGAAGCCCAGTTCAGCTTTCCCGAGAACCCTGAAAGAATTCTCGTGATTCTGAACCATGAGAAGCAAAAATACAAACGTTGTTAATTGTTTCTCACGGCCGCGGCGGCCATTTCACCGTAAAAGGCATGCAAACGGTCGACCTGCGGCGCAAGCAGGGCCAGGTCGCCGCCGTTGTCGACGACGTCGTCAGCCGCGGCCAGCCGCACCTGGCGCGGTACCTGGGCCGCCATGATGGCCTGGACCTGCTCTGCAGGCAGGCAGTTGCGGGCCATGACGCGCGCCAGTTGTACTTCCTCAGGGCAATCGACGACGAGCACGCGGTCGAGCCGGTCACGCCATGTGCCCGACTCCACCAGCAGGGGAATGTCGAAGATGACGTAGGGCGCCGTGCCCAGCAGGCTGGCGGCGTAGACGGCGTCGCGGATCATCGGGTGCAGGATGGCTTCCAGGCGGGCCTTGGCGGCGGGGTCGGAAAAGACCAGCGCACGCATCTTGCCCCGGTCCAGCGCCCCGGTCGCATCGGCAAAGCCGGCGCCGAAGGCGGCCAGCACGGCCGGCATCGCGGCGCCGCCCGCCACCGTCAGGTTGCGGGCGATCTGGTCGGTGTCGACGATGTCGACGCCATGCGCGGCGAACAGGCGCGCCACCACGCTCTTGCCGCTGCCGATGCCGCCGGTCAGGCCGATGGTGAAGCGGGGGCGGCTCATGCGCCGCCAAGCAGGTGCGTGGTGAAGCCGGCGATGGGGCCGCCGAACAGCAGCGCGATCATGCCGGCGGCGGCCAGGTAGGGACCGAACGGGATCGGATTGCCGCGGCCGCGCTTGGCGAACACGATCAGGCCGATGCCGACCAGCGCACCGACGATGGAGGACAGCAGGATAATCGTCGGCAGCATGGTCCAGCCCAGCCAGGCGCCCAGCGCGGCCAGCAGCTTGAAGTCGCCGTAACCCATGCCTTCCTTCCCGGTGGCCAGCTTGAACAGCCAGTAGACGGTCCACAGCACCAGGTAGCCGGCCGCCGCGCCGATGACGGCGTCCTGCAGGGGCACGAACGTGCCGTTCAGGTTGACCAGCAGGCCGGCCCACAGGAGCGGGTAAGTCAGGTCGTCCGGCAGCAGCTGGGTGTCGGCGTCGATAAAGGTCAGCGCGATCAGCAGGAAGGCGAACAGCAGGGTGGACAGGCCCATCAGGCCACTGCCGAACTGCCACACCAGTAATGCCGACAGCAGGCCCGTGAACGCCTCCACGATTGGGTAGCGAGCCGAGATCCTGGCCTTGCACTTGCTGCACTTGCCGCGCAACGCCAGCCAGCTGATGACGGGAATGTTTTCCAGTGCCGTGATCTGGTGGCCGCAGTGGGGGCAGGCAGACCGGGGCAGCACCAGGTCGAAACGGGCCATGTGCGGCAGTGGCTGGCCCGATTCGGCCGCCACGTAATTATCCGATTCGCGCTTCATCATTTCCGGGATGCGGTAGATGACGACGTTCAGGAAGCTGCCCACCAGCAGGCCGAAGATGCCGGCAAGGATGGCGGCGGGGAGGGTATTGGGCGGAGCGAAGAGGTATAGGTCTTGGAGCATGGTTGTCGTTTCGTCGGATGGTACCCGGATGAGAGCGAAGCTTACACCACCGCCGCGGCGCCGTGCTTCCGCCCGCAGGCCCGGTGGCATACAATCGGCGCTCTCTTTGTGGGGCATGGCGGAAGAACGATATGGCGAAAGCGCGACAGGATGGCTCGGACAACGACGCGGCGCAACGGCGCGTGCAGATGGCGGATATCGCGCGGCTGGCCGGCGTCTCGACGGCGACCGTATCGCGCGCCTTGAATCACAGCCCCCTCGTCAGCGAAGAGACCCGGAATCGCATCCTCGAACTGGCGACGTCGTTGAAGTACTCGATCAACATCGGTGCGCAGAACCTGCGCCTGAAGCAGAACCGCACGATCAGCGTGCTGATTCCGTTCGACCGCAAGATCCACCAGAACCTGACGGACCCGTTCCTGCTCGCGATGCTGGGCAGCCTGGCCGACGCCCTTACGGAACAGGGCTTCGACATGCTGTTCTCGCGCGTCGCCACGGACGAACTGGGCGCGGCCGCTGCTGCCCCCTTCGATTCGGGCCGTGTCGTCGGCATCATCCTGGTCGGCCAGTGGGGCCGGCACCAGCAGCTCAATGAGCTGGCGGCGCGCAAGGTGCCTATCGTGGTATGGGGTGCCCAACTGCCGCAACAGCTGTACTGCTGCGTCGGCAGCGACAACGTCAGTGGCGGCATGCTGGCCACGCAGCACCTGCTGGAACTGGGACGCCGCCGCATAGCCTTCTTCGGCGACATCGAGCTGCCGGAACCGGCCCAGCGCTACCGGGGCTATTGCGCGGCCCTGGAGAAGCACGGCATCGCCGTCGACCCGCGCCTGCAGGTATCGACGCCATTTCTGCCCATTGGCGGCAGCGCGGCGGTTGAAGCCCTGCAGGCACGGGCCATTTCCTATGACGCCGTATTCGCATGCAGCGACCTGCTGGCGATGACGGCCATCGACAGCCTGCGCGCGCACGGCAAGCGCGTGCCGGATGACGTGGCAGTCGTGGGGTATGACGACATCGACCAATCGGCATACTTCCATCCCCGCCTCACCACCATCCGCCAGCCCATCGGCGCGGCCGGGCGCGCACTCGTTGCCGCGCTGCTGGCGCTGATCGACGGCGCCCCGGCCGCTTCGGTGGAGCTGCCGACGCAGCTGATCGTGCGGGCCAGCGCCGGCGAAGAGCGCGGCACGCCGACCTGAATCCGCCCTGCGCGTATCCCTTCGGACCGGACTGTAATCGATTGCATTTTCATTGATCGCCGTACGAATTTGGCTAGCAGTGTAGCGTAAACGACACAATGCAATCGATTGCATTAAATTCGGAAAGTCGTGATAATCAACGCGCCAACAAGGTATTCAATAAAACAATCGGAGGAGACATGACTTTCCCTTGCACCCGCATGGGGGCGGCGGTATCGCTCGCCCTGCTGCAAATGAGTGGCGCGTTTGCGCAGGAGGCGCCAGCGCAGGGCGCGCCTGCGGAAGACGGCCTGCAGTTGAACCGCGTGGTCGTTACCGGCACGGCCGGCGGCACGTCGAAAATGAAGTCCAGCGTCTCGGTCAGCACGCTGGAGGCCGATACCATCGCCCAGGCAGTACCCACCAGCGCGGCCGACGTGCTGCGCTCCGTGCCCGGCGTGCGCTCCGAGTCGTCCGGCGGCGAGAGCAACGCCAACATGACCGTGCGCGGCGTGCCCATTTCCGCAGGCGGCTCACGCTATGTGCAGATGCAGGAAGATGGCCTGCCCCTGCTGCAGTCGGGCGACTTCAACTTCGTCACGCCCGATGCCTACGTTCGCATCGACGGCGGCCTGTCGCACCTGGAAGTGGTGCGGGGCGGCTCGGCGTCCACGCTGGCGACGAATGCACCCGGCGGCATCATCAACTTCATCGGCAAGACGGGCGAGCAGGAAGGCGGCAGCATCGGCCTGACGCAAGGGCTGGACTACGATTCCACGCGCATCGATGCCGACTATGGCGGCACCGTGGCGCCGAAAACGCGCTTCTTCGTCGGCGGGTTCTATCGCAACGGCGAAGGCGTACGCAAGACGGGTGTCACGAGCGAGAAGGGCGGCCAGCTGCGCGCCAACATCACGCGCGAATTCGACAATGGCTACGTGCGCCTGTCGTTCAAGCACCTGGACGACCGCACGCCCACGGCGTTGCCCGTGCCCGTGCGCGTCCAGGACGGACACATCTCGACGGTCGACGGCATCGACCCCCGCACCGTCAGCTTCTATTCGCCCAACTGGGTGCCGGATGTCTCGCTCGACAAGGATAACCGGCAGGTGGCGCACGACGTCAACGATGGCATGCGTGTGCGCAGCAACGCATTCGGCCTTGAAGCGCAGTTCGAGCTGGGCGAGGGCTGGACCTTCACCGAGCGCCTGCGCAAGTCCAACAACAGCGGCCGTTTCATCGGCGTCTTCGCCGGCAACAACGGCGTGGACGGCAACTACGTGTTCGCCACCGGTCCGCGCAGCGGCCAGCCCTATGCAGGACGGGCCTTCGCGGCCGTGGTCTTCAACACGTCGATCGACGATGCCGGTTCGATCGTCAGCGACACCAAGCTGGCCCGCACTTTCCGGCTTGCCGACGGTGCGCGCCTGACCGGCACCGCTGGACTGTACCTGGCAAACCAGGACCTGGGACTGACGTGGAACTTCAACGAGTACCTGATGCAGGCCAGCGGCGACGAACCGGCCCTGCTGCGCACGGCCAGCAGCACGCCCGGCCTGGTCGGTCCGGCCTTCGGTGGCTGCTGCTCGCGGGCCGTCGACATGCGATACAAGTATCGGGCGCCCTACGTCAACCTGGGCTACGAGGTCGGCGCGCTGAACCTGGATGCCAGCGTGCGGCACGACCGCCAGAGCGTCGACGGCAGCGCCAACATCGCCACCGGCGCCACCGGCGCCACCCGCTATGACCCGGCCACCGTCCAGCGGGTCGACTATGACCTGAGCCACAACTCGTACTCGGCGGGCGCCAACTACCGCGTCTCGGGCGCGCTGGCGGTGTTTGGCCGCGTCAGCGAAGGGATCGCGTTCAATGCGGACCGCATCCTGTTCGGTGCGCCGCTCGACGGCAGCACGCCTGTCAGCATCAACACCGTGCGCCAGCTGGAAGGCGGCGTGAAATGGCGCAGCGGCGGGCTGAGCGCCTTTGTCACGCTGTTCCATGCGAAGACGCGCGAAAGCAATTACGAAGTCACGACGCAGACCAGTACCGCCAACAGCTACGATGCGAAAGGCGTCGAGCTCGAAACCGCCTGGCGCAGCGGCGCATTCCAGGTCAATGGCGGCCTGACCCTGACGGATGCGCGCATCAGCGCCACCGCACCCGGCGGCGAAGCCGTCATCGGCAATACGCCGCGCCGCCAGGCCCGCGCCGTGTACCAGCTCGCCTCCACCTACACGTTCGGAAAGGCCATGGCGGGTGCGAGCCTGGTCGGCACGGGCAAGTCATGGGCGGACGACCAGCACACGATCGTGATGCCGGCCTATCGCACGGTCAGCGCCTTCGTGAACTACAACGTCACGGAGCGCATCCTGGTGGCGCTGTCGGCCAACAATCTGTTCAACGAGACCGGCTACACGGAAGTGGAAGGCGACGGCCACGCCGCCCGCTCCATCAGCGGCCGCTCGATCAAGGCCACCGTCAAGTACGCCTTCTGAGCCGGGCCTTTGGCCGGTGCCGGCAACGGCGCCGGCGTTTTTTCAGGCACCTGTCTTTACTCTGCTATACCTACTCACCTAGTTCACGATGACCGATTTTCCTTCTCCCGGGCCGCTGCTGGCGGCGCTGCCCCCTGCGCTGCGGACCGACGCCGCGCGCCGCTACGCCGAACACGGCCCGCTGCTGTACAGCCGCCTGGTCGCGCTGTATGGCGAGCGTCCCGATTTCCATGCCTGGTATGACGGGCTGCTTGGCACCATCGGTGGCCTGCTGGCCGCGCGTCCGGCCGACCTGCTGGCGCTGGATGCGCGCCGGGTCGCCGAACCCGGCTGGTTCCTGCGCCAGCAGATGCTGGGCTACAGCGCCTACGCAGCGCGCTTCGGCGGCACCCTGGCCGGCGTGGGGCGGCGCATCGAACACCTGCGCACGCTGGGCGTGAGCTACCTGCACCTGCTGCCGTTCCTGCGTGCCCGCGAGGGCGAGAACGATGGCGGCTTCGCCGTGGCCAGTTTCGACGAGATCGACCCCGCGCTGGGGACGATGGACGACCTGGAGACCCTGTGCGGCCAGTTGCGTGCGGCCGACATCAGCCTGTGCGCGGACTTCGTGCTGAACCACGTGGCCGACGATCACGCATGGGCACGCGCGGCCATGGCGGGCGACCCGAAGCTGCGCGAGTTCTTCCACGTATTCCCGGACCGCACCATGCCGGATCGCCACGAGCGCAGCCTGGGCCAGGTATTTCCGGAAGCGGCGCCGGGCAATTTCACCTTCGTGCCTGCGCTGCAAGGTTGGGTCTGGACCACGTTCTACCCGTTCCAGTGGGACCTGAACTACGCCAATCCGCATGTGCTGGGCGAGATCGCCGTCGCGCTGCTGCAACTGGCCAACCGGGGCGTCGAGGTGTTCCGCCTGGACTCCACCGCGTTCCTGTGGAAGCGCGAAGGTACCGCCAGCATGAACCAGCCGGAAGCCCATGCGCTGCTGCAGGCACTGCGCGCCATCGCTGCCATCGCGGCACCGGCTGTGCTGCTGAAGGCCGAGGCCATCGTCCCCACGCGCGACCTGCCCGCATACCTGGGCGAGCCGGGCGTGCCCGAATGCCACTTCGCCTACCACAGCACCCTGATGGCCGCCAGCTGGGCCGCGCTGGCCGAGCAGGATGCCGGCCTGCTGCGCGACGTCGTCGCGGGCACGCCCACACCACCGCCGGGCGCAAGCTGGCTGACGTACGTCCGCTGCCACGACGATATCGGCTGGAAGATCCTGGCGGCCGAAGCGGGCGGCGACACGGAACGCCTGGCCGGCATTGCACGCTTCTTCAACGGCGCCGGCGGCAGCTTCGCGGCGGGCGTACCGTTCCAGTCCGGCGCCGCCGCCGCAGTGCACGCGACGAACGGCATGGCGGCCGCGCTGGCCGGCTATGAAACGGCGGAAGGTCCGCTGGCACGCGAGCTGGCCTTGCGCCGGCTGCTGCTGGTACACGGCGTGGCGTTCGCCTTTGGCGGCATGCCCGTGCTGTACATGGGCGACGAACTGGGGATGGGCAACGACCATGGGTATCGTGGAGACCCGCAACGGGCACACGATACACGGTGGGTGCAGCGCCCCGTATTCGACGAGGCAGTCCTGGCACAGCGCGACGATCCGGATGCCTGGACCGGCCGGGTATTCACCGCGCTGCGCGCGCTGGTCGAACAACGCCGCCGCTGCCCCTCGCTGGCCGCCGACGTGCCGCGAACGCTGCTGCCGGCGCACGATCCGGCGTTGCTGGCCCTGGCACGCGGCGAACGGTTCCTGGCCCTGTTCAATTTCTCCGACCGGCATTTGACTGTTGCACTGCCGGCACTGGGCGCCGGCATCTGGCCCGGCTATGCTGACGAAATCGAGCTGGCACCGTGGGACATGCGCTGGCTGTACCGCTAGCGCCGGCCAACCCTTACAAGTACAAAAAAAATATCATGAGACACCACACACCCAATGACCATCCTTGGCGAAGCACTGGCCGCCTTCAGTGCCGCGCCGTTGATGCCCACCCGGGCCGGCGCCCATGGCTGATCGACTGACGGAGACCTCGATGACAACACGACTGTCCTTCCGCCAGATCGTCAACATGAACGTGGGCTTTTTCGGCATCCAGTTCAGCTTCGGCCTGCAGCAGAGCAGCATGAGCCCCATCTACAAGTACCTGGGCGCGGACGAAGCCACGTTGCCGCTGCTGTGGCTTGCCGGACCGGTCACGGGGCTGCTGGTGCAGCCCATCGTGGGGGCGATGAGCGACCGCACCGTCACCCGCTGGGGGCGGCGCACGCCGTACTTCCTGATCGGCGCGATCCTGTGCAGCCTGGGCCTGCTCGCGATGCCGTTCAGCCCGACGCTATGGATGGCGGCCAGCCTGCTGTGGATACTCGACGCCGCCAACAACGTGACGATGGAACCCTATCGTGCCTTCGTCACCGACAAGCTGCCGCCGGCCCAGCATTCGCTCGGCTTCCTGACCCAGAGCGCGTTCACGGGCCTGGGCCAGACGCTGGCTTACCTGACGCCGTCCCTGCTGGTGCTCTGCGGGATGGACAAGGATGCCACCAACGGCAGCCACATTCCCCAGGTGGTGGTGGCGGCATTCCTGATCGGCGCCGTGATGTCGATTACCAGCGTGGTGTGGTCGATCCGCACGACGCCCGAGACACCGCTCGATGCGGCGCAGCTGGCGCACCTGCGGGCGCAGCGGCCGGGCGTGCGCGCCGTGCTGGCCGATATCGTGACGGCCGTGCGCGAAATGCCGGACACGATGCGCCGGCTCGCCCTCGTCAAGCTGTTCCAGTGGTATGCCATGTTCTGCTATTGGCAGTACATCATGCTGGCCCTGGCGCACACGCTGTACGGCACCACTGACCCGACCAGCCAGGGCTTCCGCGATGCGGGCCTGCTGAACGGGCAGGTGGGCGCGTTCTACAACTTCGTCGCCTTCATTGCGGCGTTCGCGCTGGTGCCGTTCACGCGGCGCTATGGCGCCAAGCGCATGCACAGCGCCTGCGTGGCGGTGGCCGGCGTGAGCATGCTGTGCATACCGTTGATCCATACGCCGGCGCTGCTGTTCCTGCCGATGGTCGGCATCGGCCTGGCGTGGGCCAGCATGATGGGCAATCCCTACGTGATGCTGGCCGGCTGCATTCCGCCCGAGCGCACCGGTGTGTACATGGGGATCTTCAATATGTTCATCGTGATCCCGATGATCATCCAGATCTTCACGCTGCCGCTGTACTACCAGGCGGGATTGGGCGGGAATCCGGAAAACGTGATCCGGCTGGCCGGCGTACTGATGTTGTGCGCGGCCGTGGCGGTGCTGTGGGTGAAGGTCGCGCCGGCATCCGGCACGACCCGGCTTACACCACCGAACCCAGCTTGAAGATGGGCAGGTACATGGCCACCACCAGGCCGCCGATCAGGACGCCCAGGATGACCATGATGGCCGGCTCCATCAGGCTCGACAGCGAAGCCACGGCTTCGTCCACTTCGTCCTCGTAGAAGTCGGCCACCTTGGCCAGCATGCCGTCCAGCGCGCCCGATTCCTCGCCGATCGATACCATCTGCGTCACCATGTTCGGGAAGACCTCGGCGTTCTGCATCGCCACCGTCAGGCTGGTGCCGGTCGATACTTCATTCTGGATCTTGCGGGTGGCGTCCAGGTAGACGGCGTTGCCGGCCGCGCCGCCGACCGAGTCGAGCGCTTCCACCAGCGGCACGCCGGCGGCGAACATGGTCGACAGGGTGCGGGTCCAGCGCGCCACCGTGGCCTTGCGGATCACGTCGCCGAAGATGGGCAGGCGCAGCAGCAGGCGGTCCATGGCCTGCTGCATCGCCAGCGAGCGGCGCCAGGCCTGGAAGAAGAAGTACAGGCTGGCGAACAGGCCGCCGAAGATCAGGTACCAGTAGCTGACGAAGAATTCGGACATCGCCATCACGAACAGGGTCGGCGCCGGCAGGTCGGCGCCGAAGCTGGTGAACACTTCCTTGAACGCCGGCACCACCCAGATCATGATGACGGCCGTGACGATGAAGGCCACGGCCAGGATCGCCACGGGATAGGTCAGGGCGGACTTGATCTTGGCCTTCATGGCCAGCGTCTTTTCCTTGTAGATCGCCAGCCGCGTCAGCAGGTCTTCCAGGATGCCGGCCTGTTCGCCCGCGCCCACCAGGTTGCAGAACAGGGGATCGAAGTACAGGGGGAACTTGCGGAAGGCCTGGTTCAGGCTCGTGCCCGTTTCGATATCGGCGCGCAGGTCCATGATCAGTTTCGACACGGACGGATTGGCGTGGCCCTTGCCGACGATGTCGAACGATTGCAGCAGCGGCACGCCGGCCTTCATCATCGTCGCCAGCTGGCGCGTGAACAGGGTGATGTCCTTGTCCGTCACCTTCTTGCCGGAGCGGTAGACCTTCTTCTTCACCTTCGTCACCATGATGCCCTGGCGCCGCAAGGTCACGTTGACGACGGCCTCGCCGCCGGCGCGCAGTTCGCCGCGCACCGTCTTGCCCGTCTTGTCCTTGCCTTCCCAGGCGAAGACGGACTCCTTGACCCCATTGCCGCTTCGTGCCATGTCGTGTTCCTCTTTCTGCCTATTCGTTGGTACAGCCCAGCACTTCTTCCAGGCTGGTCAGCCCGCCCTTGACCTTGACGAGGCCGGACTGGCGCAGCGAGCGCACGCCCTCGCTTTCGGACTGCGCGGCGATCTGCATCGCGTTCCCGTGCGCCAGGATCAGCGCCTCGATGGCCGGCGAGATCGGCATGATCTGGTAGATGCCGACGCGGCCCTTGTAGCCGGTGCCGTTGCACCGTTCGCAGCCGACCGGCGCGTAGGGCTTCCAGCTGCCGTCCAGTTCATGCTCCTTGAAGCCAGCCCGCAGCAGCAGGTCGTTCGAGATGTCGATCGGCTTCTTGCACGTGCACAGCCGCCGCGCCAGGCGCTGGGCCGTGATCAGGATGACGGACGAGGCGATATTGAACGGCGCCACGCCCATGTTCATCAGGCGCGTCAAGGTCGACGGCGCGTCGTTCGTGTGCAGGGTGGAGAACACCATGTGGCCCGTCTGTGCCGCCTTGATAGCGATATCGGCCGTCTCCAGGTCGCGGATCTCGCCGACCATGATGATGTCCGGGTCCTGGCGCAGGAACGATTTCAGCGCGACGGGGAAGGTCAGGCCGGCCTTGTCGTTGACGTTGACCTGGTTCACGCCGGGCAGGTTGATCTCGGCCGGGTCTTCCGCTGTCGAGATATTGATGCCCGGCTTGTTCAGGATGTTCAGGCAGGTGTACAGCGACACCGTCTTGCCCGACCCCGTCGGCCCCGTCACCAGCACCATGCCGTAGGGACGCTGTATCGCGTCGAGCAGCAGGGCCTTCTGGTCCGGGTCGTAGCCCAGCGCCTCGATCCCCATCTGGGCCTGGGTCGCGTCGAGGATACGCATCACCGTCTTCTCGCCGAACAGGGTCGGCAAGGTCGAGATACGCAGGTCGATGGTCTTGGTGGGCGAGATAATCAGGCGCATGCGGCCGTCCTGGGGCACGCGCTTTTCCGAGATGTCGAGCTTTGCCAGCACCTTGATGCGCGAGACCAGCTTGTCCTTGATGGCGATCGGCGGCTGCGCATGCTCGACCAGCACGCCATCGACGCGGAAGCGGATGCGGTAGAACTTCTCGAACGGTTCGAAATGCAGGTCGGACGCGCCCATGTTGACGGCGTCCATCAGCATCTTGTTCAGGAAGCGCACGATGGGCGCGTCCTCGACGTCGGTGGTCGGCGCTTCCTGCGACGGCGCTTCCTGCTCCTCGGCGAACTGGATCTCGCCTTCCTCGCCGGCCAGCTCGCCCATCAGCTGTTCGCTGTTCTTCGCCAGTTCCTGCAGCAGGCGCACCAGCGTATCGTGCGGCACGATGACCGGTTCCACCGACGACTCGGTCTGGAACTTGATCTGGTCCAGCGCCTGGGTGTTGGTGGGGTCCGAGATCGCCACCGACATCTTGTTGCCGCGCCGCGCCAGCGCCACCACCCGCTGGCTCTGCATCAGTTTCGCGTCGATGATCTTGGCCGGCAGGGCGGCAACGGAAAAGGCCTGCAGGTCCATCATCGGGTAGGCAAAGGTCTCGGAGCAGAACAGGGCCAGGTCGCGCGCATTGATGCCGCCGCTGGCCAGCAGTACGTCGATGAAGGGCAGCTTTTCGAGCAGCGCCTTCTTCTGCAGCGCATCGGCCTGCGGGGGCGTGAGCCGACCCGCCTGCATCAATGCACGCGCCAGACCCGACATGGGAGCACCTGTCGCGGTGGGTTGGACTGCAGCCATAAAGGAAACCGGCGAAACGACGTTGAACGAAGAAACGCGTGCGACGGCACGCGTGGATCAACGGATGATGCCTTCAGGCATCATTTTTGTAAAGCGTTGTTCCCGTTAATGCTGTCGTAATTTGACGACTTTGATGGACTGATTTTGCACCTGAACAACCTCTATGATGCAATTGCCAATACGAATACTGATCGGCGCATCGGGAATGTCCTGCAACCACTCCAGCAGCAGGCCGTTCAGGGTCTTCGGGCCATCGGTAGGGAAGTTTAATCCCAGGCGCTTGTTGACGTCGCGCAGTGCTGTCGTGCCTTCCAGCAGGCATTCGCCCTTGCCATCCCAGCCGAAGCTGTCGGCCCGCGCCGCGCTGGGCGTCGACGTGGTGAATTCGCCGATCATCTCCTCGATGATGTCGTCCAGGGTCACCAAGCCCTGCACCTCGCCATATTCGTCGACGATGATGGCCAGGCGCTCGCGGTTCTCCTGGAAGTTCTGCAGCTGGGCGAACACGCCCGTGTCCTGGGGAATGAAGTAGGGCTCGGACAGCAGGGCGCGGAAGTGCTCGGCCGTCAGCTCGTCCTCTTCGTTGAGCAGGCCGACGGCCTTGCGCACGTGCAGGATGCCGAGGATCTGGTTGATCTCGCCGTCGTACACGGGCAGCTTGTTGTGGTAGCAGGTGGTCAGTTGCTGCTTGATGTCGGCCACCGGCACGGCCAGGTTCAGCGCCTCGATCTGGGCCCGGGGCGTCATCACGTCCTCGACGGAAATGGTGTCCAGGTCGAACAGGTTCAGCAGGATGCTCTTGTGCTTCTGCGGAATGAAGTTACCGCTTTCCAGCAACACGGAACGCAGCTCGTCCGGCGACAGCCCGGCCTCGTGCGGGTCCGGCGCCGGCTTGATCCGGAACAGGCGCAGAAGGGTTGCCACGAACAGGTTGACGAACCAGATCAGCGGGCCCGTGGCGCGCAGCAGGGGCCGCAGCACGATGCTGGCCGGCAGCACGATCTGGTCGGCATAGCGGGCGCCGATGATCTTCGGCGAAATCTCGGCCAGCACGATCAGCATGAACACGACGACGCCGGTGGAAATGAGGATCACATGTTCTTCCAGGCCGAAGCTGTTGATGGCGATTGCCGTCACGAGGGCGATGGCCATGGCGTTGAGCAAGGTGTTGGCGATCAACACCAGCGACAGCAGCGGTTCCGTCCGTTCAAGCAGCCACAGGGTGGCGATGGCGCGGCGGCTGCCCCGCTTGGCCTCGTGGCGCAGGCGGAAACGGTTGGCGGCCATCAGGGCGGTTTCGGCCATCGCGAAAAAGGCTGACAGGAAGATCAGGCAGGCGAGTGCAGTCAGTTGCACCCATAAGGGAATGTTGTCCAAGATGTCGGGGCACTCGTGCCCGATTGCACGCGGATGGGGCCGCAGAACGGCAAATTCTACGCCGAAGGGCTATCCCGGCGCAAGCCGGGCCGTGTTGTCCTTTGATTACGCTATCATCGCATTATATTATCGTCTCATCGAACTCAGCGGAGGCACTATGCGCAAAACACTGGCGGTGGCGGCAGCGGCAATCTTCGGTTTGGGCAGTGCGGCGGCGGCGCCGGACAGCGCCCTGCTGGCACGGGCCGAGCAGCATCGGCCGGCCGCGCTGGCACTGCTGGAACAACTGGTCAATATCGATTCCGGCACCTTCAGCGGGCCCGGGCTCGATGCCGTCGGTGCTGTCGCATCGAAGGAACTGGCCAAGCTGGGCTTTCGCATCGAGACCTTCCCGGCCACGCCGGCCTTGGGCAGCAATGTCGTCGCTACCCTGGATGGCCGCGGCAAGGGTCGCATCCTGCTGGTGGCGCACATGGACACCGTGTTCGGCGACGGCGCGGCCAAGGCCCACCCCTTCCGCATCGACGGCAAGCGTGCCTACGGGCCCGGCATCATGGACGACAAGGGCGGCATCGTCATCGGCATCCACGCCGTGGCGCTGCTGCGCGAGGCCGGCTTCAACGACTTCAAGCGCATCACGGTGCTGCTGAACACGAACGAGGAAACGGGATCGCACGGCACGCGCGAATTGATCGAGCGCCTGTCGAAAGCGCACGATGTCGTCTTCAACCTGGAGCCGGGCCGCCCGGCCGACGGCCTGGTGGTGTCACGCAAGGGCAGCGGCGATATCGAACTGAATGTCACGGGCAAGGCCTCGCATGCGGGCGTGGCGCCGAAACAGGGCGTCAACGCGGTGCTGGAAGCATCGCACCAGGTGGTGCAGCTGTCGAACCTGGGTGACGATGCGAAACAGACCACCGTCAACTGGACCGTCGCCAAGGGCGGTGAGCGCAGCAACGTGATTCCCGACCGCGCCAGCGCGCAGGCCGACGTGCGCGTGATGCAGCCGGAGGAATTCGACCGGGTCGAGCGGGACATGCGGCGCATCGCGCAAAAGCAGCTGGTGCCGGAAGCGAAGGTCGACATCGCCCTGAAACGCAGCTTCCCGCCGATGCCGCCCAGCCCCGTGACGGACGCGCTGGCCCGCAAGGCCTCAACCATCTACGGAGAGCTGGGCCGCAAGCTGACCCTGGAAAGCTCTGGCGGCGCCGCAGACTCCAGCCTGGTGTTCGCGGCCGGCGTGCCGACCATCGACGGCCTGGGCATCGTCGGCGGGGGCATCCACACGGCCGACGAATACGCCGAAGTGGACAGCATCGCGCCGCGCCTGTACCTGCTGGCGCGGCTGATCCAGGAATTCGGCAAAACCCCGCGGCTTTGAATGGAAATGGAGAGACAATGGTGAAGACAGGACTGGCCTGGCTGGCCGTGGCGGCATGGTTTGCCTGCGGCACAGCAAACGCGTTGGCGCCCCCGCCCGTGGTGAAGGTCGACGGCGGCGCCGTCGGCGGCACGTTCGAACAGGGCCACCGGGCCTTTCGGGGCATCCCGTTCGCGGCGCCACCCGTGGGCGCGCAGCGCTGGCAGCCGCCCCAGCCGGTCGCACCGTGGCCGCGCGTGCGCTCGGGCAGGAACTTCGGCAACCGCTGCATGCAGCTGCCGCTGTTTTCCGACATGGTGTTCCGTTCCCCCGGCGTCAGCGAAGACTGCCTTTACCTGAATGTCTGGACCGCACGCACCGGCGATGACGCGAAACGGCCGGTGCTGGTCTACTTCCACGGCGGTGGCCTGGCCGCCGGCGACGGCTCCGAACCCCGCTACGACGGCGGTGCGATGGCCCGGCGCGATATCGTCGTCGTCACCGCCAACTACCGCCTGGGCGTGTTCGGCTTCCTGGCCCACCCGGAACTGAGCGCCGCGTCGCCATCGAAGGTGTCCGGCAACTACGGCCTGATGGACCAGGTCGCGGCGCTGCGCTGGGTGCGGAACAACATCGCCAGGTTCGGCGGCGACCCGGACCAGGTGACCATCGCTGGCGAATCGGCCGGCTCGTTTTCCGTCAGCGCGCTGATGGCCATGCCGTCGGCCCGCGGCCTGTTCGCCCGCGCCATCGGCGAAAGCGGCTCGGTGCTGGGCCGCCCGGTGCCGACCTTGCAGGAGGCCGAGCAGCAGGGCACGGCCTTCGCCAAGGCGGCCGGCCACGAATCGCTGGCGGCGTTGCGCAAGGCGCCGGCCGAAGCGCTGCTGAAGGCGGGCGCCAGACCGGGCATGCCGTGGTTCGGCATCGTCGCCGACGGCGCCGCGCTCACGGAGCAGCCCTTGGAAACCTACCGGCGCGGCGGGCAGGCCCCCGTGCCGCTGCTGGCCGGTTGGAACTCGCAGGAACAGGATGCCCGCGCGATCCTGGGCGAACAGGCGCCCACGCGCGAGAACTTCGACGCCGCCTTGCAAAAACTGTATGGCGACCGCGCGCCGGACGCCGCCAAGGCCTATGCCTACGATGTCGAGGCGGCGGCGCGTGACCTGGCCAGCGACCGCTGGATCGTTCACGGCACGTGGAAGTGGATCGATTTGCAGGCCAAGGTCGCGCCCACCTACCGTTATTACTTCACCCGGCCCCGCCCGGCATCCACGGACGGCAAGCCGGCCGGCACGGGCGCCACCCACTCGGCCGAAATCGAATACGCGCTGGGTAACCTGGACGGCAACAAGGTCTACCTGTGGCAAAGCGGCGACCGCCAGGCCTCCGAGGCGATGCAGGCTTACTTCGCCAATTTCATCCGCACTGGGAATCCCAACGGCAAGGCCCTGCCGGCCTGGCCCCTGGTAACGGAGCCGGGCGCGAACGTGATGCGACTCGACGTCGAACCCGCCGCCTTCGATCCGAAAGACGGCGCCCGTTTCGAGTTCCACGAGCGGCAGGCGGCCAGGCCATGACAAGTTGACTATGCGAAATGGCTGATAACGGACATCAGCCAAAACGCATGACTGAAGGGGCCCTGGGTGTTAGGCTGCAATCATGGGCAAACCCTGAGGCCAAAATGTCTGAACCGATCCGCTTTTACTACCGTGGTGCCGTGCATGAAGTGCGCGACGCCGCCCCCACGCAAACCGTGCTGCAGCACCTGCGCGAAGACCTGCACTGCACCGGCACCAAGGAAGGCTGCGCCGAAGGCGACTGCGGTGCCTGCACCGTGGTGCTGGGCACCGTCGTCGACGGCCAGCTGGAGCTGAAAGCCGTCAATTCCTGCATCCAGCTGACCCCCACGCTGGACGGCAAGGCCCTGTTCACCATCGAGGACCTGCAGCAGCAGGACGGCGCGCTGCACCCGGTGCAGCAGGCGCTGGTGGAATGCCACGGTTCCCAGTGCGGTTTCTGTACGCCGGGCTTCGCCATGTCGCTGTGGGGCATGTACCTGCAGCTCGACGGGCAGAAACCTGGCCGCAAGCAGATCGACGATTGCCTGTCCGGCAACCTGTGCCGCTGCACCGGCTACCGCCCCATCATCGACGCGGCCACGCGCATGACGGAACTGCCGCAGGTGACGTTCGACACGGCCCGCCTCACCGAACAGCTGGCCGGTCTGAAGCGCGACCGCCTGTCCGTGTACGCCGCCCACGGCCAGACCTTCCTGGCGCCGCGCACCCTGGACGAGCTGGTGCAGCTGCGCGCGGCCAATCCCGCCGCCACGCTGCTGGCCGGCAGCACGGACGTGGGCCTGTGGATCACCAAGCAGATGCGCGAGCTGAACGAGATCATCTACCTGGGCCACGTGGACGCGCTGAAGAACGTGAGCGAGCGTGACGGCATGCTGGAAATTGGCGCCGGCGTGTCGCTGGAAGCGGCCTACGGCGCGCTGTGCCGCCACTATCCGGAAGAGCTGGGCGAGATGCGCCAGCGCTTCGCGTCGCTGCCAATCCGCAATGCCGGCACCCTGGGCGGCAACGTCGCCAATGGCTCGCCCATCGGCGACTCGATGCCCTGGCTGATCGCGCTGGGTGCGCACGTGGTGCTGTGCGGCGCCGCGGGCGAGCGCGTGCTGGCGCTGGAAGATTTTTATCTCGACTATATGAAGAAGGACCTGCAACCGGGCGAATTCGTGCGCGCCGTGCGCGTGCCGCTGCGCCGTCCGGACGTGGTCTTCCGCACCTATAAACTGGCCAAGCGCTTCGACCAGGACATCTCGGCCGTCTGCGCCGCCTTTGCCTTCACGCTGGACGGCGACACCGTGGCCTCGGCCCGCATCGCCTTCGGCGGCATGGCCGGCACGCCGAAACGGGCCCGCACGGCCGAAGCGCTGCTGGCGGGACGTCGCTGGGACGAAGCGGCGCTGACCGAAGCGATGGCCGCGCTGGCCCTGGACTACGCGCCGCTGACGGACATGCGTGCCTCCAGCGAATACCGGCAGCGCAGCGCGCAGAACCTGCTGCGCCGCTTCTGGCTGGAGACGCGCGCCGATGCACCGCTGGCGGTTGATGCCGTCAATGCCTTTGCCGTGCGCGCGCCTTCCTGCGCCGCCTGACCGGAGAACGCCATGAACCATCCCATTCCCCGCGACCTGACCGCCCCCGCCTGGACCGCCGTCGGCGTGGCGCGCCCGCACGAATCGGCCGAGCTGCACGTGCTGGGCCAGGCCACCTACACGGACGATATCGGCGAAGTGCACGGCACCTTGCATGCGGCGCTGGGCCTGTCCTCGAAGGCGCACGCGAAAATCCTGGCCATCGACCTGGCGCCCGTGCGGGCCTGCCAGGGCGTCGTCGCCGTCTACACGGCCGCCGACATCCCCGGCACCAACGACTGCGGCCCCATCATCCACGACGATCCGATCCTGGCTGTCGACGAAGTGCTGTACGTGGGCCAGCCCATCTTCATCGTCGTGGCCGATACGCACACCAACGCCCGTCGCGCCGCGCGCAAGGCCAACGTCACGTATGAAGAACTGCCGGCCATCCTGACGCCGCAGCAGGCCAAGGCCGCCGCGTCGTACGTGCTGCCGCCGATGCAGCTGGTGCGCGGCGACGTGCAGGCCGCGTTCGAGAAGGCGCCGCACGTCGTCAAGGGCGAGCTGTTCGTCGGCGGCCAGGAGCAGTTCTACCTGGAAGGCCAGATCGCCTACGCCATCCCGAAGGAAAACCGGGGCCTGCTGGTGCAGTGCTCGACGCAGCACCCGAGCGAGATGATGCACGTGGTGGCTCATGCGCTGGGCGTGCACTCGCATAACGTCACCGTCGAATGCCGGCGCATGGGCGGTGGCTTCGGCGGCAAGGAATCGCAGTCGGCCCTGTGGGCGGCCGCCGCTTCCATCGCCGCCGCGCGCACGGGCCGGCCCGTCAAGCTGCGCGCCGACCGCGACGACGACATGATGGTGACGGGCAAGCGCCACTGCTTCTTCTACGAATACGAAGTGGCCTATGACGACGACGGCCGCATCGTCGGCGCGAAACTCGACATGACCCTGCGCGCCGGTTACTCGGCCGACCTGTCCGGCCCCGTCGCCACGCGCGCCGTCTGCCACTTCGACAATGCCTACTACCTGTCCGACGTCGATATCCGCGCCGCCTGCGGCAAGACCAACACGCAGTCCAATACCGCCTTCCGCGGCTTCGGCGGACCGCAGGGCGCCATCGCCATCGAATACGTGATCGACGAGATCGCCCGCAACCTGGGCCGCGACGCGCTCGACATCCGCCGCCTGAACTTCTACGGCAAGACCGAGCGCAACGAAACGCCTTACCGGCAGATCGTCGTCGACAACGTCATCGGCGAACTGACGGCGGAACTGGAACAGAGCAGCGAATACCGCGCCCGCCGCGCCGCCATCGAGGCCTACAACGCCACCAGCCCCGTGCTGAAGAAAGGCCTGGCGCTGACGCCGGTGAAGTTCGGCATCGCCTTCAACGTCACCCACCTGAACCAGGCCGGCGCGCTGGTGCACGTGTATGTCGACGGCTCCGTGCTGGTCAACCACGGCGGCACGGAAATGGGGCAGGGCATCAACACCAAGGTGCTGCAGGTGGTGGCGCACGAATTGGGCCTGAACATGGTCCACGTGCGCGCCAGCGCCACCGATACCAGCAAGGTCGCCAACACGTCGGCCACGGCCGCTTCCACCGGCGCCGACTTGAACGGTAAGGCAGCGCAGGATGCGGCGCGCCAGATCCGCGAACGCCTGAGCGCCTTCGCGGCCAAGGCCTGGGGCGGCGAGGCGGCGGACGTCGTGTTCCGCAACGACGTCGTGCACGTGAACGGCATCGATGTCGCCTTCCCCGAAGTGGTGCGCATGGCCTACCTGGCCCGCGTGCAGCTGTGGTCCGACGGCTTCTATGCCACGCCCGGCCTGCACTGGGACCCGAAGACGATGACGGGCCACCCGTTCTCGTACTACGCCTACGGCGCGGCCGTGTCGGAAGTGGTGGTCGACACGCTGACGGGCGAATGGAAGCTGCTGCGTGCCGATGCGCTGTACGATGCCGGCAATTCGCTGAACCCGGCCATCGACATCGGCCAGGTCGAGGGCGCCTTCATCCAGGGCATGGGCTGGCTGACGACGGAGCAGCTGTGGTGGAACGGCGCCGGCAAGCTGATGACGCATGCGCCGTCCACGTACAAGATTCCCGGCATCTCCGACTGCCCGGAAGACTTCCGCGTGCACCTGTTCGACAACCGCAATGTCGAGGACAGCATCCACCGCTCGAAAGCCACCGGCGAGCCGCCGCTGCTGCTGCCGTTTTCCGTCTTCTTCGCCATCCGCGACGCCATCTCCAGCGTCGGCGAACACCGCGTCAACCCGCCGCTGAACGCCCCCGCCACCAGCGAGGAAATCCTGCGCGCGGTCGACGCCGTGCGCGCCGAAGTTGCCAAGAAAATGGGGACAGACCCCAATTTTTCAGCAACTATTTCTTCAAAAATGGGGTCTGTCCCCAATTTTGAAGCAACTGTTGGGGCGGCAAAATGAACCAGTGGCTGGCCGCGACGGCGGCGCCGGCCGTGCTGGTGACGGTGTCGAAGGTGCAGGGCTCCGCCCCGCGCGCCGCCGGCACCAAGATGCTCGTGACGGCCGATGGGCAGCAGGACACCATCGGCGGCGGTCACCTGGAAATGCGCGCCATCGACATCGCGCGCGGCATGCTCGACAGCGCCGCGCCGGCGACGCAGCATGAACGCTTCCCGCTCGGCCCCAGCCTGGGGCAGTGCTGCGGCGGCGTCGTCTGGCTGACCTTCGAGCCGGTGCAGGCGCAGGTGGCCGAAGTGCTGGCTGCCCTGCGCGAACGCCGGCGCGAGGATAGCTGGCGCGTCACCGCCATCGACGGCACGCCTCGTTGCGCGCTGTTCGACGATGCCGGCGCCGTCATCACCGGCAGCGGCGGCGTGCCGCAGCCTCCGGTGCGCTACGACGAGGCGACCTTGTTCGCCGATGCCACCGGCCGCACCTGGCTGTACGACCCGGTGCTGGCACCGCGTTCCCACGTGCTGCTGTTCGGCGCCGGTCACGTGGGCGCGGCCATCGTCCGGGCGCTGGCCGAATTGCCATGCACCGTCTCGTGGATCGACGAGCGCGACGACATGTTCCCCGCCAGCGTGCCGGACAACGTGACGGTGGAAGCGACGGACACGCCGGAAACGCTGGTGGAACTGGCGCCGCCCGGGGCCAGCTACCTCGTCATGACGCACAGCCACGCGCTCGACCAGCGGCTGTGCGAAGCCATCCTGGCGCGCGAGCAGGTGGGCTGGTTCGGCCTGATCGGCTCGAAAACGAAACGCATGCAGTTCGAGCACCGCATGGCCGCGCGCGGCATTGCGCAAGAGCGCATCGGCACGATGGTTTGCCCCATCGGCGTGCCCGGCATCACGGACAAGGCGCCGGCCGTCATCGCGGCCTCCGTCGCCGCCCAATTATTGATAACGTGGGAAGCGCAAGCCGCCGCCCCAGCACCCCAAGAGAACTGATATGCAGACAGCATCACACGTGCAGGCCTACCGCGCAGGCCTGTTGCACTTCCACGCCGATCCGGCCTTCGCCGAACACGCCCACGCCTGGCACGCCGATGGCCTCCTGATCGTCGCCGCCGGCAAGGTGGTGGCGGCGGGCGACTATGCCCAGCTGGCGCCCACGCTGCCCGCCGGGACGGAAGTCGTCGACTACCGCGGCAAGATCATCACGCCCGGCTTCATCGACGCCCACATCCACTACCCGCAGACGGACATGATCGCCTCGCCGGCACCGGGCCTGCTGCCATGGCTGGAGCAGTACACCTTCCCGACCGAGCGCGCGTTCGAGGACCCGGCGCATGCAGCGGCCGTGGCGGAGTTCTTCCTGGACGAGCTGCTGCGCTGCGGCACGACGACGGCGCTGGTGTATTGCACCGTGCACCCGCAGTCGGTCGATGCCTTCTTCACCGCCAGCGAGGCGCGCGGCCTGCGCATGATTGCCGGCAAGGTGCTGATGGACCGCAACTGCCCCGACTTCCTGTGCGATACGGCCGAGCAGGGCGGCCGCGAGACGGAAGCGCTGATCCGCCGCTGGCACAAGCACGAGCGCTCGCTGTATGCGATCACGCCGCGCTTCGCGCCGACGTCGACCGAGGCGCAGATGGGCGTGGCCGGCGAGCTGGCGCGCGCCTTCCCGGATACCTACCTGCAGACGCACGTGTCGGAAAACGAGGACGAATGCCGCTGGGTCAAGGAGCTCTATCCCCAGGCACGCAGCTACCTGGACGTGTACGACCGCTACGGCATGATGCGTCCGCGCGCCGTGTTCGGCCACTGCATCTGGCTCGACGAGCAGGATCGCGCGCGCATGGCGGAGACGGGATCGGCGGCGGCCGTGTGCCCCACGTCGAACCTGTTCCTGGGCAGCGGCCTGTTCGACTTCGAGCGGGCCGACCAGGCGCGCATGCTGATGGCGCTGGCCACGGACGTGGGCGCCGGCACCTCGTTCTCGATGTTGCAAACGATGAATGAAGCCTATAAAGTAGCGCGCTTGAAGGGCAGCTACCTGCCGGCCTTGCGCATGTTCTACCTGTCCACCCTGGGCGCGGCGCGCAGCCTGCACCTGGAGGACACGATCGGCAGTTTCGCCGCCGGTCGCGAAGCGGACTTCATCGTCCTCGATCCGCAGGCCACGCCGCTGCTGGCCCGCCGCACCGCCAATACGGACAGCCTGGAAGAAATGCTGTTCGCGCTGGCGCTGCTGGGTGACGACCGCACGATCGCGGCGACCTATTCGGGCGGACGCCGGGTGCACGCGCGCAGGCAGGACTAGAAGTACGGCAGGGCAGGGCTGCGCTTCCCACCATTACCCGGGATCGTCATGCAGAAAACATTCATCGCCGCCGCCGCGGCAGCCGCCGTGCTGGCGGGCGTTGCCAGCGCCGCCAGCGCGGGCAACGAAGACATCGTCAAGCGCCACTTCGCCACCCTGGTGGCGGGAGCGCAGCCGAAGACGGCCGAACTGACGATGTTCCTGACGATGATGCCCAAGGGCGGCGACCTGCACCACCATTATTCCGGCGCCATCTACGCCGAGCAGTACCTGGAATGGGTCGACCGGCAGGGCTACTGTGTCAGCAAGACCAACTTCCGGATCACCACCGACAAGGCGGCTATCGCGGCCGAAGCGGCCAAGCCGGCGCCGCTGCGCACCTGCGTTTCCGGGCGCGACCTGGTGGCGGACAACGACAGCTACCGCGAGCTGCTGCAGAAGTGGTCGACCCTGGACTTCTACAACCACGGCGCCGACCAGCGCCCGCCGGACCAGACCTTCTTCGACACCTTCGGCTACTTCGGCCCCGTCGCCTCGACCAACACGGCCGAAGGCCTGCGCACGCTGAAGGCGCGCGCCATCGCCGAGAACCTGGCGTACATCGAGACCATCTTCGAGCTGGCGCCCATCACGGCCGATGCGGACTTCGACAAGCTGGTGGCCTCGCCCGGCTTCGATCCGGCCCAGCTGGACGCCGCACTCGGCGCACTGGCGGCCAGGCTGGAAACCAATCCCGCTTTTGCCAAGGGCATCGCCGACTACGTCGCCAATGTGGAAGCCAGCAGCGCCGGCATCGACGACGAACATTTCACGATGCGCTACCAGCCGTATGTGCTGCGCTTCCTGTCGCCGTCCGTCGTGTTCTCGCAGATGCTGGCCAGCGCCAAGATGGCCAAGGCCAACCCGAAGATCGTCGGCGTCAATATCGTCGGCCAGGAAAGCCTGAACGTGTCGATGCGCGACTACAGCCTGCACATGCGCATGTTCCGCTTCCTGAAGGCGAAGTATCCGGACGTGAAGACGGCCCTGCATGCGGGTGAACTGAAACTGGGCATCGTGCCGCCGGAAGGCCTGACCTTCCATATCGGCGAAGCGGTCAACGTGGCCGGCGCGAACCGCATCGGCCATGGCATCGACATCGCCCACGAGAAGAATGCGCTGGCCATCCTGCGCACGATGCGCGAGCGCAAGGTGCCGGTCGAGATCAACCTGACCAGCAACGAGTTCATCCTGGGCGTCAAGGGCGCCGACCATCCGGTCGAGCTGTACCGCAAGCATGGCGTGCCCTTCGTCATCTCGACGGACGACGCCGGCGTGACGCGCCATAACCTGTCGAACGAGTACGTGCTGTTCGCGACGCGCTACAAGACCGACTACGCGGAATTGAAGCGGCTGTCGTACGACAGCATCCGCCATGCCTTCCTGTCTGACGCGGATAAACAACGCCTGATCAAGCAATTGGACGCCCGCTTCAAGATTTTTGAGGCGGAAATCGTCGCCGCCAGCACGAGAAAATGACGTAAAAAAATATCCCGGCAGCGTTTGAATGCTGCCGGGATATGCCCCCCTGCCTCGTTTTACTGCCTTCCCGCCTCATTTCCGGCCATCCCCATAACCGGATTTCTTGCTTTATAGAATACTTGAACCGACAACTGTGTAGCCATGGCGCTACAGTTTGTGGCAGTTCCGCCACCGATTTAGTCATTTCTCAATGAATTAATTTCACGGCCAAAGGCCTCATTTATAATGCCGCCGTCGGTCCGACCCCGGTTCCGGCTCCCTTCCAGCGCGTTTTTTGATCCGATTTATTGTTTGCGCATATAAATATGCTCGGTAAATCGAATTTGTCACGCCCATGACGGTCATGCATAGTTGGTTGATGGCTATGTCATTCTAGTCCCGAAGGTGCGCCGCGATTGTCACGAAACTGTCATAAAGCTGTCACGGCCTTGACATGCATCGCCACTAAAATCCCGGGTCGGCCAAGCAGTTTGCAACAAAGCTAAAGAGTGGTGTCGAGACGTAAAAGTCACGATTTGCGTCGAAAATACCAATAAAACGTTCCTTTTTGGGGTAGAACATGATGAATCACAAGCGGCTCCGGCTCACGCAGATCGCGCTCAGCCTGTCCATCGCGCTGGCGGCGGCACCGACCTTGGCGCAGAACACGACCTCGGCCATCGGCGGCAAGGTTTCTGGCGCCGACGGCAACCCGGCGCCCGGCGCCACGGTCACGATCGTTCACGTCGAGTCCGGCTCCGTCAACAACGTCACCACCGACGCACAAGGCCGTTACGTCGCTCGTGGCCTGCGCGTGGGCGGTCCGTACACCATCACGATCGAGAAAAACGGCGTGACGGAAAAGCGTGAGAACGTCTTCGTGAACCTGGCCGAAACGGCCAGCGTCGACGCGCAACTGGGCCAGCCGATGCAGACCGTCGTCGTCGCCGGCACCGCCGTGCGCAACGACCGCTTCTCGAAAACCACGATGGGCTCGGGCACCAACATCAGCGCAACGGAACTGGCGATCCAGGGTTCGATCAACCGCAACCTGCAGGATTACGCCCGTACCGACCCGCGCGTGTCGCAGACCGACAAGGAACGCGGCGAACTGTCCGTGGCCGGCCAGAACAGCCGCTACAACACCCTGACCATCGATGGCGTCTCCGTCAGCGACACCTTCGGCCTGGAAGCCTCGGGCTCGCCCACGTCGAAGCAGCCGATCTCGATCGAAGCGATCCAGTCGGTGCAGGTGAACGTCGCCAACTACGACGTCACGCAGAAGGGCTACACGGGCGGCAACATCAACGCCGTGACCAAGTCCGGTACGAACAAAGTCAAGGGCAGTGTCTACTACGTCTTCCGTAACGACAAGACCGTGGGCGACCGCTTCAACTCGACCACCGGCGAATATTATGAGCCGGCCAAGTTCAAGGAAACCACCAAGGGCGCCACCGTCGGCGGCCCCCTGATCAAGGACAAGCTGTTCATCTTCGCCAACTACGAGAAGCTGGAATCGACGCGTACCGCGCCGTCCTTCGGTCCGGTCGGCAGCACGCTGACGAACGTCGCGATCACGCCGAATGCCATCGCCCAGGCGCAGCAGATCGCCAAGAACAGCTATGGCCTCGACGCCGGCACCGACGTGGTACCGGCCGGCACGATGCTGAACGTGACGGACAAGCTGCTCAAGTTCGACTGGAATATCTCGGATGACCACCGCGCCATGTTCCGCTGGTCCAAGACCGAGCAATCCGAGCCGATCTTCCCGGGCCTGTCGGCCACGGGTATTTCGCTCAACAGCTACTGGTACAACCAGGCCAAGGTCATCGAGACCAAAGTGGCCCAGCTGACGTCCGACTGGACGCCGACCTTCTCGACCGAAGTCAAGCTGTCCACGCGTGACTACGACAGCGTGCCGAAACTGAACTCGCAATCGCCGCTGGTGGGCCTGCGCTTCTCCGGCGCGCTGCCGGCGGGCGCACCTGCCGCCACGTCGACCAACGACCGCTTCCTGAACTTCGGTACGGAAAACAGCCGCCAGCGCAATGTGCTGGGCACCAAGACGGACGACTACTACGTCGGCGCCAACTGGCAGCTGGGCGCGCACGAAGTCAAATTCGGCGCGGACTACCAGAAGAACGAGATCTACAACGCGTTCGTGCAGAACGTGTACGGCAACTACACCTTCGCCTGCATCCAGGGCATCGGCTACGAGTTCCTGGGTGGCGCCAACCTGGCGTCGTGCGGCAATACCGTGCCGGCGACAACGATCGAAGCGGCCGTGCTGGAGAACTTCCGCCGTGGCCGTCCGACCTCGTACCAGAGCACAATCGCCAACCCTGGCTATTCGCTGGACGACGCCGTCGCCAAGTTCACGATGAAGAACACGGGCCTGTTCCTGCAGGATACGTGGACCATCAACCCGCAGCTGACCGTGACCGGCGGCGTGCGTGTCGACAGCATCGACGTCGGCTCCCGTCCGCTACGCAATGCCGCCGTGGCCGCGCCGACCGTTGCACGCACCAGCCCGACCGGCCGCCAGACCGGCGGTTTCGGCCTGGACAACACCAACACCTTCGACGGCCAGAAGCTGTGGCAGCCGCGCTTCGGCTTCAACTACAGTCTGGAGTCGG
>Ga0209913_1000370_pt1 | contig 40622 bp, 33 predicted proteins | sample PersoiDNA2013203_FD_185805 | JGI IMG/M metagenome (GOLD analysis project Ga0209913, IMG submission 185805) | Permafrost soil microbial communities from the Arctic, to analyse light accelerated degradation of dissolved organic matter (DOM) -... | ecosystem: Environmental > Terrestrial > Soil >...
GCTTGCTGGCGGCCAGGCCGAGGCCGAGGAATACCGCATCGAAGTGCTGGTGCAGTTCGCTCAAGGTCAGGTTGTCGCCCAGGCGCTGGCCGTGGCGGATTTCGATACCGCCGATCTGCAGGAGGAAGTCCAGCTCCTTCTGCGCGAAATCATCCACCAGCTTGTACTTGGCGATCCCGTATTCATTCAGGCCACCGGCTTTTTCCCGGGCTTCGAAGATCACCACATCGTGGCCGTGCAAGGCAGCGCGATGGGCGCAGGCCAGGCCGGCCGGCCCGGCGCCTACCACCGCGATGCGTTTGCCGGTGGTGGCGGCGCGCTGGAACGGGTGTTCGCTGAAGTGCGCGTTGTCGATGGCGTAGCGTTGCAACAGGCCGATCAGCACCGGGGCGCATTCTTCGGCGTTGTTACGCACACAGGCTTGCTGGCACAGGATCTCGGTGGGGCAGACCCGGGCGCAGCTACCGCCGAGGATGTTGGCCGAGAGAATCTTCTGCGCGGCGCCTTGCACGTTATCGGTGTGGAGGTTGCGGATGAACGACGGGATGTCGATTTCGCTGGGGCACGCGTTCACGCACGGCGCGTCGTAGCAATACAGGCAGCGCGAGGCTTCCAATTGCGCCTGGCGGGCGTTGAGGGGGGGCGCCAGGTCGGTGAAATGGCTGGCGAGGGTGGCGCCGTCTTCATGGGGATGGGGGAGGTGGGTCAGGGTCTGGATCACGGTGTGGGCCTCACGGTTTTTTTTGGATTGCCTCTGGCGGGCATTTTTTGTTGCCTGGGCTGGCCTCATCGGGGGCAAGCCCCCTCCCACATATTGATGTGTGGATACATTCAAATGTGGGAGGGGGCTTGCCCCCGATAGCGGTCTCAGCGTTTCACAGCAACCGGCTTGGAACGCTCAGCCCGCTTGCTCAACTGCTCGAACACCGACGGATACGCCGGCCGTTCCACATACCGCCCGGCACCGCGTTCGGCGCGCAGGTCGCCATCGGCCCAGACCAGCTTGCCCTGGCTGATGGTGTGGCTCGGCACGCCGCGCACGGTCTTGCCTTCGAAGATGTTGAAGTCGACGTTCTGGTGGTGGGTCTTGGCGGAAATCGTGCGCGTACCCTCGGGGTCCCACAGCACCAGGTCGGCGTCGGCACCGACGCGGACCGCGCCTTTGCGTGGATAGAGGTTGAAGATCTTCGCGGTGTTGGTGGAGGTCAGCGCGACGAATTGCTGCATCGACAGGCGCCCGGTGTTGACCCCTTCGTCCCACAACAATGCCATGCGGTCTTCGATACCGGCGGTGCCGTTGGGGATTTTGCTGAAGTCGTCACGGCCGGCGGCTTTTTGCTCGGCGCAGAAGCAACAGTGGTCGGTGGCGGTGGTGTGCAGGTTGCCCGATTGCAGGCCGCGCCACAGCGCTTCCTGATGCCCGCGCGGGCGGAACGGCGGGCTCATCACGTAGCCGGCGGCGGTCTGCCAGTCGGGGTGACGGTAGACGCTGTCGTCCAGCAGCAGGTGGCCGGCGAGTACTTCGCCGTACACCGCCTGGCCTTTGCCGCGGGCGTAGGTGATTTCATCCAGCGCTTCCTGGGTGGACACATGCACCAGGTACAACGGCGTGCCGATGGTTTCGGCGATACGAATCGCGCGGCTCGCCGCTTCACCCTCGACCTGGGATGGACGCGACAGCGGGTGCGCTTCCGGCCCGGTGATGCCCTGGGCCATCAGCTTGCGTTGCAGGTGATACACCAACTCGCCGTTTTCTGCATGCACGGTGGGCACCGCGCCCAGTTCCAGGCAGCGTTCGAAGCTGGCCACCAAGGTATCGTCGGCCGCCATGATCGCGTTCTTGTAGGCCATGAAATGCTTGAAGCTGTTGATGCCGTGGTGGCTGACCAGCTCGGCCATCTCCTCGCGCACCTGCTCGCTCCACCAGGTGATCGCCACGTGAAAGCCATAGTCGGCCGCCGACTTCTGCGCCCAGCCGCGCCATTGGTGAAAGGCTTCGAGCAAGGATTGCTGCGGGTTGGGAATCACAAAGTCGATGATCGAAGTGGTGCCCCCCGCCAGACCCGCCGCCGTGCCGCTGAAAAAATCCTCACTGGCCACGGTGCCCATGAAAGGCAGTTGCATATGGGTGTGCGGGTCGATGCCGCCGGGCATCAAGTATTGGCCGCTGCCATCGAGTACTTCGGTGCCAGCGGGAATATCCAGGTCCGTGCCAATCGCGCGAATTAGACCGTCTGCGCATAAAACATCGGCGCGGTAACTTTCATCATGGGTAACGATGGTGGCGCCACGGATCAACAGCGACATGTCGAGTTCCTCACAAGGCTTGACCGGCTTGTGCCAGTTCTAAGTGTTGTAGTTCTTTCCAGTGCAGGCTTGGTAAACCTGTCATGGGTGACAGGAATAGAAGCTAGTCGGTGTTTATAGAATGAGCAAGAAGATTTTTCCTACGCGTATTTGTGTTTTAACTGTTTGAATTTAAACGATAAAAAACATAAATCACCAAAATGTAGCGAGCGCTCACCATTTTGACGCACTTGACAGGTTTGCAATATGAGCAACATTTATTATTGCAAATCAGGCGCTTGAGACTTGCCGCTTGACGGCGGCGGCAAATAAAAATAATTGTGTTGCACCAGATTGAGTCCTGAACGTTCGGCCAACTTTCGCGTTATACCGCCTGCGTCACGCGGCAAGTACCGCAGGATTAATCGGCGTTTGAAATAAAGCTGATAAACATCAGCGAGTTATATGCGCGGTGCGGGGTCAGGGTGGGTTGTCGGCACGGTTATTGAGTGCAGTGGCGGCTGGCCGGACCCGTGATGTCATGTTGTTTACGAGGTACTCCGGCCACCTGCACCGACCTTGCGGGTGAGCAACAATAATTCGAAAAAAACCGTGGAGCGGCCATGCAACAGACCAGATCACAAGTCATTGAACGCAACGGCCTGTACGAACTCGACGCCGGCCCCGACGTCCTCGACAGTCCTCGCTACAACCACGACATGGCACCGACCAAGGTGCATGAACGCACTTGGAACAAGTGGCACATCACCGCGCTGTGGGTCGGCATGTCGATCTGCGTGCCCACCTACACGTTGGGCGGGGTGCTCACCGCGTACTTCGGTTTGTCGGTGGGCGAGGCGCTGATGGCGATCCTCCTGGCCAATATCGTGGTGCTGATTCCGCTGACCCTCAACGCCTTCCCCGGCACCAAATACGGCATCCCGTTCCCGGTGTTGCTGCGTTCTTCATTCGGCATTCTCGGCTCCAACGTGCCGTGTTTGATCCGGGCGCTGGTGGCGTGCGGCTGGTTCGGTATCCAGACGATGTTCGGCGGGTTGGCGATTCACCTGTTTCTGGGCTCGATTTTCGAGGGCTGGAAGTCCTTGGGCGGCACCGGTGAAGTGATCGGCTTCATGATCTTCTGGACCCTGAACCTGTGGGTGGTGCTGCGGGGCGCCGAGTCGATCAAGCGCCTGGAAACCCTGTCGGCACCGCTGCTGGTGGCGGTGGGCATTGGCCTGCTGGTGTGGGCGATGCCGAACGTGTCCCTCAGCGAGTTGATGGCGATCCCGCCCAAACGCCCCGAAGGTGCGAGCCTGACCGGTTACTTCATGGCCGGCCTGACCGCGATGGTGGGCTTCTGGGCTACCTTGTCGCTGAACATTCCTGACTTCAGCCGCTACGCCAAGAGCCAGAAGGACCAGATCCTCGGGCAGATTTTCGGCCTGCCGCTGACCATGTTCCTGTTCGCCGCCCTCGGCGTGATCATGACCGCTGCGTCGGTGAAACTGGTGGGCGTCAGCGTGTCCGACCCGGTGACGCTGATCGGGCATATCCCGAGCCCGGTGTGGGTCGCCGTGGCCATGGCGTTGATCATCGTCGCCACGTTGTCCACCAATACTGCGGCGAACATCGTGTCGCCCACCAACGACTTCCAGAACATCGCGCCCAAGCTGATCAACCGCACCACGGCGGTGATTCTCACCGGGTTGGTGGGGTTGGTGTTGATGGGGCACGAGCTGCTGAAAAAACTTGGGCTGATCGTTTCCGACGTGAGCCTGGAAACCGTGTATTCCAACTGGTTGCTCGGCTATTCAAGCCTGCTCGGACCGATCGCCGGGATCATGGTGGTGGACTATTTCATCACGCGCAAACAGCAATTGGACCTGGCCGGTTTGTACCGTGACGATGTGTACCCGGCGTGGAACTGGAAAGGCTTTCTTGCGTTTGGCGTGCCGGTGGTGCTGACGTTGTTGTCGTTGGGCAGCGATGCGTTCAGCTGGTTCTACAGCTATGGCTGGTTTACCGGTTCGGCGTTGGGCGGCGTGTTGTATTACGGCCTGAATGCCGGGCGCGGGGTCAGCCCGGTCGCCGTTAAATCTGCGTTGTAAACCCGCTCAAGGTGGGAGCTGGCTCCCACCATTGACCGAGTCAATCCATAAGAAATGTCGCCTGAGGAGATCCCCATGAACGCTGCCCTGGACGTTCTGCAATCGACCCATCAGCACATCAACCGCGACCGTTTGTGGCAGTCGCTGATGGACCTGGCCAAACTCGGCGCCACCCCCAAGGGCGGTGTGTGCCGCCTGGCTCTCACCGACCTCGACCGCCAGGCCCGCGACCTGTTCGTGCAATGGTGCGAAGAGGCCGGGTGCAGCGTGACCGTCGACGGTATCGGCAACATCTTCGCCCGCCGGCCAGGGCGCAATCCCGACCTGCCACCGGTGATGACCGGCAGCCATATCGACACCCAGCCCACCGGTGGCAAGTTCGATGGGTGCTTCGGCGTGCTGGCCGGTGTGGAAGTGCTGCGCACCCTCAACGACCTCAAGCTGCAAACCGAGGCGCCGCTGGAAGTGGTGGTGTGGACCAACGAAGAGGGCTCGCGCTTCCCGCCGTGCATGATGGGCTCGGGGGTGTTTGCCGAGAAATTCAGCCTGGCCGATACCCTCGCCAAGGTCGATGCGGCTGGCGTCAGCGTAGGCGATGCGCTGAATGCGATTGGCTATGCGGGGACGCGGGCGGAGAGTGGGCACAAAGTTGGCGCTTACTTCGAAGCGCATATCGAACAGGGGCCGATTCTGGAAGACCAGAAAAAAACCATCGGCGTGGTGCTCGGTGCCCTCGGGCAAAAGTGGTTCGACTTGACACTGCGCGGCGTTGAAGCCCACGCGGGGCCGACGCCGATGCACCTGCGCAAGGACGCCCTGGTCGGCGCGGCGGCGGTGGTCGCGGCGGTGAATGCGGCGGCGTTGGGGCATCAGCCGCATGCCTGTGGCACTGTCGGTTGCTTGCAGGCTTATCCGGGCTCACGCAACGTCATCCCGGGTGAAGTGCGTATGACCCTGGACTTCCGTCACCTGGAACCGGCGCGATTGGATTCGATGATTGCCCAGGTGCGCCAGGTGATCGACGAGACCTGCGCCAAACATGGATTGAGTTTTGAAATGGAACCCACCGCCGACTTCCCGCCGCTGTATTTCGACAAGGGCTGTGTGGACGCTGTGCGCGATGCTGCGAATGGGTTGGGGTTGTCGAACATGGACATCGTCAGCGGGGCAGGGCACGACGCGATCTTCGTCGCCGAACTCGGCCCGGCGGGGATGATCTTCGTGCCGTGCGAAGGTGGCATCAGCCACAACGAAATCGAAAACGCCGCACCGGATGACCTGGCGGCGGGGTGTGCGGTGTTGTTGCGGGCGATGGTGGCCGCCTCGGCGGCCATCGCCAGCGGCAAACTTGCTGCCTGAAACGCGCTAAAAACTGTGGGAGGGGGCTCGCTCCCGATAGCTGTCTTTCAGCCGATGCATATGTGATTGATCCACCGCCATCGGGAGCAAGACCCTCCCACAAGGGGGCTGCGGTGTTCATACATTGTGTGTCTGACGCAGGGTCAATGTGGGAGGGGGCTTGCCCCCGATAGCAGTGGGTCAGTCGATGCATATCTGATTGAACACCGCCATCGGGAGCAAGCCCCCTCCCACAGTTGAACTGTGTCTATACCCAAATGGCATCCCACAACGGGTAGTCGCCAATCCGGCTAACCAATCCCGCTCGCAATGGATTGGCCACCACATACCGGGCCATTTTCACCAAGTCGTCTTCCTGGCGCAGCGCCCGGTCATGGAAACTTTCCTGCCAAAGCCGCCCCTTGCGTCCGCTTGCGCCATTAACGGTCCTGGTGCTTTTGGACTTCACCTGGCGCATCAGGTCAGCCAGCGAGCCTTTTTTCAGTTCGAGCAGCCAATGGAAATGGTCCGGCATGATCACCCACGCCAGCGAGTTCGCCAGCCCTTGATACTGAGCTAACCGAAGCTGCCAGACCACCAAGCGACCGAGATGGAAATTCTTGAATATCGGGATGCGTTCGTGGGTGTTGGTGGTGATGAGGTAGATACGGTTGGGTTCGCTGAATCGGCCGATACGCAGGCGGTGTGAAGCGGGTAAGTCAGGCATTCCTTGGCCTCTTTCTGGGTGTGTTTTGAGAGGCTAGATGGGGGCGCAACGAGTTGAATGGCAGGCTTTTGGCAGGATGTGTCTGAAAGGGCGCAATCGGGGGCAAGCCCCCTCCCACATGGGTTCAGCGGTGTTCATACATGGTGTGTCTGGTGCAGGATCAGGGTGGGGTGGGCTTGAACCCTTCCACATGGGTTCAGCGGTGTTCATACATTGTGTGTCTGGCGCAGGATCAGTGTGGGAGGGGGCTTGCCCCCGATGAGGCCGGAACTGACGCCGGCGCTATTGCGGCCGAACCTCACTAAAGGGTTGTAGGAAAAAACTTGCTTTGGTAGTGGGATGCGAGGCATGTCCTGCTCCGATGTACGAAGTTTCTTTTACTTCTTGCAATGCACAATAGTCAGCACCTCCAGTGTTAGGTTTCGCCGGGTAAAAACCTGATGCAGAGGAAGCATTCAATGGCAAACCCAATGCCGCCACCCGGTGTATCGCTTGACATGAATATGGCCACCGCTTTTCACAAAAGAATGCACTGAAAGCCGGTTCAGCGTTTATGTATTCTTGGTTTTATACTCAGGTCCGCAATCGTGGTCCTTGGGATTACAAGCAGTTATCTAAAGAATATGAAGCCTTTGGAAACTTCCACTATGGCGCTGTGGGGATTGCTGCGGGCTTCAGCGAAGAAGTGTTGTTGCGCGCTGCGGGTTTTGCTCAGAATAGTGCCGGTTCTGACAAGCCCGAGTTTGGACGTTGGTGGGGGCGTGCGCCATTTGGTGATGATCCAGTCGACCAATATTGGATCAAGGAAGGAATCAGATATGCCAGGTTCAGGAACTACTAGAAAGTCGCTTTATTCGACGGTTACAACGATCTTGCTGGCGGTTTGCTTGGCGTATATCGGTGGTGATTGGCTTCTTGCGCCGGGCCGTCCGCAGTTGACAGAGGTTGTACTCCGAGTGCCGATCAGCAATGACGCTTCCATCTATGGTGTCAAGGATGATCGTGGTGGAGCAACGGTTCCGTTCAGTTACCGTTACTACGTTTATCGAAACCTGGCAGCAGACAGTGAGATTTTGTCTGCGTTGGAAGATGCTGGCCCGTTTCTTGTTACACGAGACGCATCGGCGAAAGTAAATGTTCAAGGTCGTAGCATTACTGTCTCGGTATCGGGGACTGTCTCTGACTATCACAGCAATACCGTGTACCGACACGCCAATGGCAGTGATTACACAGCAGTGAGCGTGTTTCTTAACAGTCGGCCGGAGGGCTGAATATGCGGTGGTTCAGTCGGTGATGTTTGGCTGATCTACCGCCATCGCAAGCAAACCAGCCCCCACCTTTGAGCCGGTTTGCACAAACAAGTCTCAGGCGCCAGGTTGCCAGCCGCCGCCAAGCGCGGTGACCAGCCCCACACTCGCCTGCAACTGCCGCGTCTGCACCGTCTGCAAGGTCATTTGCGCCTGCAACGTCGCGGTCTGCGCGGTCACCACATCCAGATAACTCACCGCGCCGGCCTGATAGCTGTTCATCGCCAACGCTTGCGTATGCAGCGCCGCATCCGCCGCCGCTTGTTCATCCTGCGCCTCCTGCTGCAAATCCCTTAGCTGCGCCAGGTTGTCTTCCACCTCGCGCACGGCCTTCAATACCTGGCTGCGGTACTGCGCCGAGGCTTGTTCAAACTCGGCTTTGGCCTGGCGTTCGTTGGCGCTCAAGCGACCCCCATCGAAGATCGGCAAATTCATCAGCGGCCCCAGCGCCCAATACCGATTGCCTGCCGAGAGTAAATTCCCCACGCCTTGGGTCTGCCCGCCAATCAATCCGGTCAGGCTGAAGTCCGGGTACCACGCGGCCTTGGCCACACCGATATTCGCGTTGGCCGCAAACACCCGGCGCTCTGCCGCCGCAATATCCGGACGACGTTGCAGCAGATGGCTCGGCAGTTGCGACGGAATCCCCGGCAGGGCGATCAGTTGTTGGCTCGCCGGCAGCGTGAAGTCGCTGGCCGCCACGCCGACCAGTTCACCGATGGCGTGTTCGGTGAGGTTACGTTGCCCGCGCACTTCATCCAGCTGCGCCTTGGCTTGGGCGAGCTGGTTTTGCGCGCGGGTCAGGTCCAGTTCCGACGCTATCTGGCCCTCGTATCGGCTGCGGGTCAGTTGCAGGGCCTGGCTGAAATCCTCCAGCGAGTTGTTGAGAATCCGACTTTGCGCATCCAGCCCATTGAGCTGCACATACAAGGTCGCCAACTGATGCTGCAAGCTCAAACGCGCCACCGCCAAATCGTCGCTCGACGCTTGCGCCTGCGCATCACCCGCCGCCACCTGGTTGCGGATTTTGCCCCACAGGTCCAAGTCGTAGCTCAACGAAAACCCCGCAGTGTTGCTGTTGTAAACCGACGGCTGCGTTGTGCCGCGCAGCGGTCGCGAGTCCGATTGGCGCTGACGCAGCGGTTGTGCGCTGGCAGTGATTTGCGGGAACAACCCGGCATGCAATTGGCTGGCATACGCCTGGGACGCATCGAAGTGCGCCAGCGCTGCCGCCAGGTCCGGGTTGGCCTTGAGCAATTGCTGTTGCAACTGATCCAGGCGTGGCTCGTGGTAGAGCGTCCACCACTGCGGCGCCAGTTGGTCGGACGGCTGCGCGCTGTGCCAGGGGCCGTCGCTGGTCTGTTCGCGGTAGTTCGTCGGCAGGTCGATCGTCGGCACGTTGTACGTCGGTGCCATCGAGCAACCTTGTAAAGCCAGCAGCATCACGGCAGCAAGCGGTTTAAGCCTTGGGCGCATGGGCACCTCCGGAGGCGTCGGCCAGTTGCACGGGGTCGCCTTCGCGCAGGGCGTCGGGCGGGTTGTCGACCACCCGGTCGGCGGGTTTCAGGCCCTGGTCGATCACCAGGCGTTCGCCCAGATCCAGGCCGATATGGATGGCCTGCAGGTGTACGTGGTTTTGCGCATCCAGCACCGCGACCTGGGTGCCTTGGGCGCGGAAGATCAGCGCGCTGGCCGGGATGCTCACGCCATGGGTGTCCGCCGGGATCGGCAGGGTGGCTTCGGCGTAATCGCCGGGCAGCAATTCGCCGTTGGGGTTGTCGGCGACAAACTGCGCGAGCAGGGTGCCGGAGCGGCGGTCGATGGCGGTGGAGTCGCCGATCAGGTGCGCCTTGAAGTGCTCGCCGGGGTGCTCGGGAACGGTCAGCTCGGCTTCAAGCCCTTTGTGGATGACGGCCGCATAGTTCTGCGGCACCGGCACGTAGAGGCGCAATTGGTGGGTGTCGGCGATGTTGAACAGCTCCGGGTCGCTGTCGGTGTCGGCCTTGATCAACTGGCCGATGTCGGTGTTGCGCGCGGTGATGGTGCCGGCGAACGGTGCGCGCAGGGTCTTGTAGCTTTCCAGCGCGGATAACCGTGCGTAGTCAGCGGCGGCCGCTTCGGCGTTGGCTTTGGCCGCTGCGGCGTTGGAGGTTTTTTCATCGGCCTCCTGGCGCGATACCGAATGGCTGGCCAGCAGGTTTTGCCAACGCGTCGCGGTGGTGGCGGCCAGCCGCGCATTGGCCTGTTGCTGCACCAGGCGCGCATGGGTTTGCGCCAGTTGTTGATCGAGATCGGGGCTGTCGATTTCGGCGAGGATTTGCCCAGCTTTGACCTGGCTGCCGATGTCGACTTTCCAGTCCTTCAAGTAGCCGCTGACCCGCGCATGGATCGGCGCTTTGCTCCAGGCTTCAAGGTGGGCGGGCAGGCGCAGGGTGTCGCCGGTCACGTTCTGTTGCGGCTCAAACACCATCACCTGCGGCACGGCGGCGGTTTCGGTCCAGGCCGTGACGGATCGTTCGTGCATTGTGCGGGCGTACAGGCCGTTGGCGACCAGCAGGGCGGCCAGGGTCAGGCCGCCGACACCCATGAGCATCAGACGCTTGCGCGAGGGTTTGTGATCAGACGACATGGGGCGTTTCTCCAACAGTTGCGCGAGTAGGCTGACGACCGTGGACCAGGCTGAAGACCACGGGAACAAACAACAAAGTGGCGACGGTGGCGAGGATCAAACCACCGATCACGGCGCGGCCCAGCGGCGCGTTCTGCTCCTCGGACAAGGCCAGCGGCAGCATGCCGATGATCATCGCCAGGGCGGTCATGCACACCGGGCGGAAGCGCGTGTAGCCGGCTTCCAGCGCGGCCTTGAGCGCATCGCCATGTTCGGCCAGGCGTTCGCGGCAGAAGCTCACCACCAGGATCGAGTTGGCCGTGGCCACGCCCATGCACAGGATGGCGCCGGTCAACGCGGGCACTGACAACGATGTGCCGCTGAGGAACAGCATCCACACGATCCCCGCCAGCGCCGCCGGCAATGCGGTGATGATCACGAACGGATCGACCCACGACTGGAAGTTGACCACGATCAGCAGGTAGATCAGCACCACCGCACCGAGCAGGCCGACGCTCAAACCGCTGAAGGCTTCATGCAGCGCATCGATCTGCCCGTGCAGGCTGATCGTCGCGCCTTTGGGGCGCATGGAGGCGGTGTCGTCGAGTACCTTTTGCACATCGCGCGCCACGCCGCCGAGGTCGCGGCCTTGCACGTTGGCGTAGAGGTCCAGGGTCGGTTCGATGTTGTAGTGGGTCACCACCGCCGGGCTTTGCACGCGGGAGATGCTGGCCACGCCGCCGAGAATTTGCGACTGGCCATCGGCACCGGTCACGGGCAGCGCTTCCAGTGCCGGCAAGCTGTCGAGGCGGTATTGCGGGGTGGCGGCGACGATGGAATAGGACACGCCGTTGGCCGGGTTGAGCCAGAAGGTCGGCGCCGTTTGCGAGCTGCCCGCGAGGGACGCGACCATGCTGTTGGTCACGTCGCGCTCGGTGATGCCCAGGCCGTTGGCGCGCAGGCGGTCGACATTCACTTGCAGCGACGGGTAGCCGGTGGACTGCTGGATGCGCAGGTCGGCAATGCCCGGTACGTGTTGCAGGCGGCGTTCGAGTTCCACGGCGTAAGCACGGTTTTCTGCATCGCTGCGCCCGGAGATTTTCACGTCCAGTGGCGCTGGCGTGCCGAAGTTGAGGATCTGGCTGCTGATGTCCGCCGGCAGGAACGCGAAGTGGCTGCCGGGGAAACTTTGCGGCAGTGCTTCACGTAGTTTTTTCACGTAATCGGCAGTCGGCGCATGGTGCTGTTTCAGGCTGACCTGGATATCGCCGTCCTGCGGGCCGATGGTGCCGCTGCTGCTGTAGGCCATGTCGATGCCGCTCAGCGGAATGCCGATGTTGTCGACGATGGTGTCGAGTTCTTCGGCCGGGATGACTTCGCGTATCCGCGCCTCGATCCGGTCGAACGCGGCCGCGCTTTCTTCGATCCGCGTACCCAGCGGCAAACGTACGTGCAGCGCCAGCGCACCGGCGTCGGTGGCTGGGAAGAAGTCCTGGCCCAGGCTCGGCAGCAGCAGAAACGAGGCGAGCACGCAGGCCAAAAAGCCGACGATGAAGCGCTTGCGATTGCCCAGGGCCAGCGTTAGCAGGCCATGGTAGGTGTCGCGGATGTTCGAGAAGTGCCGCTCGAAACCCTGCTGGAAATTCAGCACCGACTGCAACACGGCGTTGCGTGGCTTGTTGTGCTGCTCGCCTTCATGGTGGTTGATGAATGTATCTTCCGGGTGGTGCCCCGTGCCTGGTTCCGGCGTGTGCGGCTTGAGCAGGTACATCGCCAATGTCGGCACCAGGGTGCGCGAGAGGATGAACGAGCTGGCCATGGCAAAGATCACCGCCAGGGCCATTGGCCGGAACAGGTACCCGGCGATGCCTTGCAGCAAAAACATCGGCACGAACACGATGCAGATGCACAGCAGCGAGACGAACGCCGGGCCGACGATCTGCGCGGCGCCGTCTAGGATCGCGGTCTTCACCGCCTTGCCCTGTTCCAGGTGCCAGTTGATGTTTTCGATGGTCACCGTGGCGTCGTCCACCAGAATCCCCACCGCCAATGCGAGCCCGCCGAGGGTCATCACGTTGAGTGTCTGCCCGCTGACCGCCAGCAGCGCGATGGCCGCGAGCACCGCCAGGGGAATCGAGACGGCGATGATCAGCGTCGAGCGCCAACTGCCGAGGAACAGCAGGATCATCGCGCTGGTCAGCAGCGCGGCGATGATGCCTTCCTGGGCCACGCTGCCCACCGATTGCTTGACGAACACCGACGCGTCGCCCAGCAGTGAGGTCTTCAGCGATGGCGGTAGGGTTTCGTTGATGCGCGGCAGCATCTGGCGGATGCCGTCGATGATCGACAGGGTGGAGATGCTGCCGTTTTTCAGCGCCGGCATCAGCACTGCGCGATGGCCGTCGACGCGCACGATGTTGGTCTGCGGTGGCGAACCGTCACGCACGTGGGCCACTTGGCCGATGGTGATCAAAGCGCCGTCGACGGTCTTGATCGGCAGGTCGTTGAGTTCATCGATGGCCTTGGGGCTGTTGTTGAGCAGGATCGTGTATTCGTTGGGACCGAGCTTGGCGGTGCCGACCGGGATGATCTGGTTCTGCAACGCCAGGGCATTGCCCACGTCTTGGGCCGACAAGCCTTTGGCGGCTAGCGCCTGCGGGTCGAGGTCGAGGGTGATCTGCCGCTGCTTGCCGCCCATGGGCGTGGGCATGGCGAGGCCGGGCAGGGCGCTGAGGGGCAGGCGGATATTGTTCTGCACCAGGTCGCGGATCTTGGCTTCCGACAGTGTCGGGCTGGAGAATGCCATTTGCAGGATCGGCACCGTCGACGCGCTGTAGTTGAGGATCAGCGGCGGTGTGATGCCGGGGGGCATTTGCTTGAGCACGGTTTGTGACACTGCGGTCACCTGCGCGTTGGCCGTGCGGATGTCGACGCCGGGCTGGAAGAAGATCTTGACGATGCCCATGCCCGGCAGGGATTGCGACTCGATATGTTCGATGTCGTTGACGGTGGTGCTCAGAGAGCGTTCGTAGGTGTAGATCACCCGACCGGCCATGGCGTCCGGCGACAGGCCGTTGTACTGCCAGACCACTGCAACGACGGGGATGCCGATATCGGGGAACACATCGGTGGGGGTACGCAGGGCCGCCATCGGCCCGATGATGCAGATGAATATGGCCAACACGATAAACGTGTACGGCTTTTGCAGTGCGGTCTTTACCAGCCCGAGCATGCGTGAACCTCCGAGGGAGCAGGATTGCAAACCCCGGCAGTCTTGCCCGACCCACCTAACACGCACCTTTCAGCCAGGTGAAGGAAGATTTAGGAATGGGCTGAAGATCGTTTCATGTGTATTCATTTGTTCTACAAAGGGCGGCTCTCCAAGCTTGTGACCCATCGGATGCGATGCGTCTTTTAACTGAAATCCTTTGGAGCCCTGCCATGTCACTGAAACCTTTATTGCTGATCCCCGCCTTGAGCGCTGTGTTGTTACTGTCGGCCTGCGCCGGCCCGATGCCCAAAGCCGACCCCAGCGAAGCCTGGATCGGATTGAAAGAAGAAGCGCCGAATGACCTGATGGCCGAGCGCGTCGATGGCAAGCGCGTGGACGACGGGCGCTTTTTTGAAGTGCCGCCGGGCGACCATCGTTTGGATGTGACGTTATTCGAGGAGGAGCCAGGCGACGACAACCAGCAGGACTGCCAGGGCCGCGTGGAGTACAAGGACTTCAAGGCGGGTGAGCACTACACCCTGGTGGAATCCAGCCTGGGCAGCACCGTGCGCGCATCGCTCATGGATGGTCACGGTAAGGAAGTCGCGGCAACGCAGGACTTCAATTGCATGCCTGGCTAGGCGTGATGCACCGCCGCCTTGTGCAGTGTGGCGGATGCAGCCGGTTTGACGTGGGGGTGATGGTGCCGGCGGGTAACGCGCAACACCCCCCACAACATGGCGCCGGCGACCGCCAGCCAACCGCAGAACAACAGGAAAATCGTCGTTGCAAGGCTCATTCGGGCCTCCTTTCGCCCCGTAGGGGGCACACACAGTCTTCTCAATGGACAGTCTAGCCAGCCGACGGTTATCTGCTATTGACCAATGGTCGTGTCGATCCAACTTCTTTGCTCTATCCCGGGCGTTTTACTGCGGCTCAAGGCTATACCCGGGCTGAAGAGCGTCCTATGATCAGGGCCCTTACCGGCAGTTGATCAAGAGAGTAAAAAATTGCGGTTACGGTCGAACGTTACAACCTCCTTGCTGCTGGCCTGCGCCCTCGGGCTTGCGGCCTGTTCCGGGCACCCGTCGAAGCTGCCGGGCTTGCCGGAGCGCGTCGAACTCAATGGTGTGCCGACGTTTCGCAGCGACGCCTATCAAAGCGGTCCTACGGCGTTAGCCAGCATGCTGTCGCAACAAGGCATTGTCATGACACCGGGTTTACTGGATAAGCCGCTGCACTTGCCGGGCGGCGAGGCGAACCTTGAGCGCAACATGCAGGTGCTGGTCCGTGAATACGGGCTGATGGTGTATCCGCTCGACGCCAAACTCACGGCGGTGTTGGCGCAGGTGTCCGCGGGGTACCCGGTGATGGCGCGGATCAGCGGGCGGTTTTGGTCTGAGCCGCGCTACGTGGTGGTCGTAGGGTTTAACCAGCGCAAAAGCACGGTGTTGTTGAGTTCGGGCATGGACCGGCGACTGTTGATGGGCTTCAGTGATTTCGAGTCCGCCTGGAAAGGCGCCGGTCACTGGGCCATCGTCACCCAGCGCCCGAGCCAGTTGCCGGCCAATGTGGATGCGCAGCGCTGGCGCGACGCGGCCAATGCCACCGCGCAGGCCGGGCAAGAGCAGGCCGCGGCGCAGGCGCTCAAGGTGCTGGCCGAAAGAAAGTAAAACACACCGCGCCCGCCACGCTGGGGCGCGGTGTGTTTTTGCACTACACCACGGCGCCGAACAACGCCCCCACGGCGGCCGTAATGCCCATGGCCAGCACGCCCCACAGGGTCACGCGCCAAGCGCCGACGATGACTTTCGCCCCGCCGGCCCTGGCCGCCACGGCGCCAAGACTGGCAAGAAACAGCAGGGACGTGCCGGATATCCACGGCACAACGCTGTGCGCTGGCGCGATGACCGTCACCGCCAGCGGCAACGCGGCACCGACCACGAAACTCGCCGCCGAGGCCAGCGCCGCTTGCAGCGGTTTGGCGGTGAGGGCTTCGCTGATGCCCAACTCGTCCCGCGCGTGTGCGCCCAAGGCGTCGTGTGCCATCAATTGATCGGCGACCTGATGGGCCAATTCGGGTGATACGCCACGGTGCATGTAGATGTGCGCAAGTTCGCTGTGTTCGGCTTTGGGGTTGCTGGCCAGTTCTGCCCGTTCCCGTGCCAGGTCGGCTTGCTCGGTATCGGCCTGGGAATGCACGGAAACGTATTCACCGGCCGCCATGGACATCGCACCCGCCACCAGGCCGGCCATACCGGTGACGATCAGCGAGGCGTGGCTGGCGTTGGCGGCGGCTACGCCGATCAACAGGCTGGCGGTGGAGACGATGCCGTCATTGGCCCCCAGGACCGCGGCGCGCAGCCAGCCGATACGGTCACTGCGGTGGGATTCGGTGTGTCGGTGCATGAATTTCATGGGTGTGCGGGACTCACGTTTGTGGGCTGGTTAGGGGCGGACGGCTTTCAATCTGCGCTTGCAGAATGCCGCCGACAATCGATATTTCTTTGAGTTGTTCACCCTCGCGCAGCACGAACAGCGCGTCCATTCCGCGTGCCTGCGCCAGGCGTGGGCCTTCGATTTCGCCCAGCACCATCAACGCCGTGGCCCAGGCGTCGGCGAGCATGCATGAGGCCGCCACCACCGTGACGGACGCGATCGTATTGCACAGCGGAGCGCCGATGGCCGGGTTCATGGTGTGGGCATAGTGTCGGCCCTTCACGTCAATCCAGTGTCGGTAGTCGCCGGAGGTGGCGATGGCCGCGTCGCTGAGCTCCATGACCCCCATCACTTCACGTTGGCCACGGCACGGTTTCTCAATGGCCACGACCCACGGTTGAGCATCCGGCTTGACGCCTCGGGCACGCATCTCGCCATCGATGCCGACCAGGTAGCGCGTGAGCCCGAAGCTGTCCAGGCAGCGCGCCAGTTCGTCGACGCCAAAGCCTTTGGCGATACCGTTGAGGTTGAGGTGCAGCGGCGCGCGTTTGCGCACTTGGTGGCGCTGGGCGTCCACCGTCAACGCCGCATTGGCCGAGAGACCGCCGCGTGGCGGCAGGCTGTCGATGGTCTGTTCGGTGACTGATTGTGCGCCCGGACCGAAGCCCCAGGCGTCCACCAGATCACCGACGCCGATGTCAAAAGCCCCGCCGGATTGCTGGCTGACGCGCAGCGCGGCGGCTAACACAGTGGCCAGTTCTTTGGGCACCGCCAGCCATGTCTGCTCGGGGCCTGCGTTGAGGCGATTAAGCTCGGAATCGGCTTTCCAGGTGGACATCTGCTGGTCCACCCGGCCCACGGCCTGAGCCAGGCTGCGGTTGATCGCGGCGGTGTCGATGCCGGCCTCGGCATAGAACACGGCGGTGTAGCGCGTGCCCATGGTCTCGCCGTTCAGGCTGTAGCGTTGTGTCTCAGTAGACGTCTTCACGGTAGCGTCCTTGTGCTTTCAGGGCCAGCACACTCAGGTGGAGCGGGGCTAACACGTTATCCAGCGCGTGCATCACGCCTTTGGCCATCTCGCGGCTGCCGCACACCAGCACTTGGGCACCGTTTTCGATCAAGGCGCGCAACGCCAGGGCGTCGCTGATCAGCCGGTCCTGCACATAGCTGCGGTCCTGAACCTGGGAAAACGCCGCGCGCAATGCGGTCAGGCGGCGGTCGGCGAGGTAACGGTTGAGCTCTGGTTCATAGAGAAAGTCCGAGGCCGGGTTGCGTCCGCCCCAATACAGATGCATCGGGTGTTTGGCGGTGTTATGGCGAATAAAACCGGCCAAGGGCCCGATACCGGTGCCGGCACCAATCAGGATCACCGGGTGCGTGCCTGAAGCCGGGCGAAATTGTGGATTGGGCTGGATGAACGCTTCGACCGACGCGTCAATCTTCAGGTCATGCAGGAACCCCGAGCATAGGCCACCTTCGTGTTTGCGCACGCAGATTTCCAGCACACCGTCTTCAGAACGGCTGGCCAGCGAGTAAAAGCGCGGCACCGGATTGTCCGGCGCGAAGATGCCGACCAGGTCACCGGCCTGGAAGCTCGGTAGCTCGCCCGTAGCCTTGAAGCGCAGGACGTGGGTCGGCGCGTTCACCGCTTCGCCATAGGCGATGCGCTCGGTCAACGCCAGTTGACGGGTGGGTGGGCGCTGCGCCGTATGGTTCAGCGGCAGGGCGTGGCCCAGTGGCGCCGCCAACGCGTTGCCCCAGCGCGCAAATTCCTGGGAGGATTGCCGGTTCACGGTTTCCAGCCCCAGCAATGGCGAGCCGCCGGCCTGCACCATCGCGTCCTGCACCTGATGGGCGTACTGACAGAATCGGGGAAACTGCTGATCGCCAAACCCGAGTACCGCAAAGGACAGGCCGGGTTTGAGGCCCACTTGCTTCAGGCGCTCCAGGAACTGTGTGGCCGACGCGGGTGCATCGCCGTCGCCGTGGGTGGCGGTGAGGATGAACAGGCGCTGAGCGTCACGGTACGTGCCTTTCCATTCATTCATCGCGGCACTGTGAACCCGGTGCCCGGCCTGGTGCAGCGCCGCGTGCAAGGTATTGGCAAAGCCCCAGGTGCTGTTGTTTTCACTGCCCACCAGAATCACGCTGTCGGCTGAGTGGGCGGGGCTGTTATGGCGAATCTTCGGCGCGGCTTTGCGTCGCCGCCACCACAGCAGAATACCGGTCACGCTCATCAACGGCACGCTGAGGGCGCAAAGCCCGAGGGGCAAGCCCAGCCACCAGAGGCCCTCACCGGTGTGCAACTGATAGATCAATTGATAACGGTTGTGCATTGAGTCGTGGGCCTGATACGACAACAGCGCGCCGCTGACCGGGTCCACGTAACCGTCGCCCTGGGCTGTGCGCAGGGAAAACACGTCCTCGGGGTTGCCGGGGCTCGGGTAAACCAGTTCGCGCAGGTCATTCAAATCGGTGGCCTGCAAGGCTTGCAGGCTGGCCACCGGCTGCGCCGCGCCGACGCTGATATGCGCGGGGAAGGCCGGCTCAGCCTGACTGCCGTCGGCGATCAGACCAAACGTCGTGGCGCACATGTACAGCCCAGTCAAGGCCGACAGCAGCAGCCCGAGCACGGCCAGACGCCCGACCTCGGCATGCCAGCGCTGGCTGAAGGTGCCACGCAGCGGCCGCAACAGGTTGCGCAGGCCACCCAGGCGGCGCGCCAGCAATAGCGCGCCGGACACGGAAAGCAGCAACATGACGAGTGCGCCGACGCCGGCGATCCCATGCCCGGTTGTGCCCATGAACAGCGAGCGGTGCAGGTCTTTTACCCAGCGCGAAACGGCAGACGGCTCATAGGGCCCGAGGCCCTGGCCGGTGAGTGGGTCGACGGTTTGCGCACCGGCCTGGCCGTCCTGGTTGTAGTAGATGATCACGGTTCCCGAGGCGCTGCGCTGGATCTGCTCCACCCCCGGAAAGTGCTTGGCGATGCTCCCCGCCAACTGGCCGACAGTGAGCTGCCCGGCCGCGGTTGACGTGTTGTGCAGGCGTTCCAAAGCCGGATTGACGGACAGTACTGCGCCGCTGATGGCTAATATCATGACCAGCAGGGCGGCGATCAGACCGGGCAGTGAATGGAACTGGCGAAGCATATTTAGCCTCCAGAAGTCGCAGGTGCTACAGGTCGTAGGTAAAGGACTTGACATAGCTGTTGCCGCTGACCGGCTTGCCCGCCCCGCCCGATGTCAGGGGGACACTGACGTCGGCGCGGCTGTCGCGCTTGTCTTCCACGGCGCTGTCGATACGGATCTGATACCCGGCATCGATCAAGGTGTCGGCCAGTTCCACGCTGACGGTGAGGGTGCGGCCGCTGCCGACACTGGCGCCGCTGAGGCCGTCAAACTCGCTCGGGTTCATGGCGCTGCCACGTGCCCAGTCGCTCAGGTGCCGGTAGTACTTGGCCTTCTTGCCGGCGACCCAAAGGGTTTTCTGGTACTGGCCGTTGGCGTCGGTGACGTAAATCGCCAGGTACGCACCGTTGCCGCTGTAGTCCTTGAGCTGGGTGGTCAGGGTCACTTCGCGGGCCTGGGCCAGCCCCGGCAGGGCAATGGCGCCGGCGAGGCAAGTTGCTGCAATGATTTTTTTCATGAGGATGTCCTGGTTGAGCGTGGTGGCGAGAGCCTGGACCTGCTGGCTGACAGCAACCTGAAAGCCTTGGAAAGACGCGATGATCATTCAGATCCAGGGCGGTTGAGGTAATCCCGGGCGTCGCCGTTGGCGCCGAAATGGATTTCCAGTTTGTGCAGACGAAGCGAGGCCGGTGCGTAGCTGGCTTCGATCGCATTGCCCTTGCGGTCGGTGCCCTTGAGCTCGTAGCAGCCGTCGTCGACCTTGATGCGCTGCACGCTCCAGCCGTATTGCTGCTCCACTTGCAGGCGCAAGGTTTCGCGTGGTTGCCAGTCGCTGACCGGCTCGCTGCAGTCTTCATCGGCCAAGGCGTACCCGCTGAGCAGGACGCTTAGCAATGTGGTGCTGACAATAAAAGCTGATTTCATGATCTGTCTCCGGCCGGATGGGCATTTGCGGCTTACCCTAAAGGTCATTCCTGACAACGAGCTGAATCTTCAGATTCGCGTCAGGTAAGGTGGGTAAGGTGCTGCACGACAACCATCACAGGAGGTGCCAGATGCGGGTTTTATTGGTCGAGGATGCACCCGGGCTGGGCGAGGCGGTGCGCGAACAGATTGCCGATGACGGCCATGCGGTCGACTGGGTGCAGCGCCTGGACCATGCGAACAACAGCGTGCGCACCACGCCGTATGACCTGATCCTGCTGGACCTGATGCTGCCCGACGGTCGCGGGCTGGACTTTTTGCGCCAGCAGCGCTCGGCCGGCAACGTGACCCCGGTGATCATCCTCACCGCCCAGGACCAGATATCCGATCGCATCGCCGGCCTCAACGCCGGGGCCGACGACTACCTGGTCAAACCGTTCGACCTGTTCGAACTCTCGGCCCGGGTGGCCGCCGTGGCCCGGCGTTACAGCGGCAACCCCAACCCGCTGATCAAACTCGGCGAGTTACAGATCGACCTGAACGCGCGCACCGTGCAGCGCGCCGGCGTCACCGTCGACCTGACGGCGCGTGAGTGGGCATTGTTCGAGGCGTTTGTGCAGCGCCCCACGGCGTTGCTGTCGAAGTCGCAGCTCGAAGAGCGCTTGTACGCCTTTGGCGCGGAAATCGAGAGCAACACCATCGAGGTCTACATCAGCCGCCTGCGCAAAAAACTCGGTCGCGACCTGGTGGAAACCGTGCGTGGCATGGGTTATCGGTTGATGGCCGTATGAAGTCGTCGATCAGCCTGCAAAAACGCCTCGGCCTGGGGTTGACCCTGGGCATGACCTTGCTCTGGTTGGGGGCGACTGTCGGGGCCTGGCTGGTGGTGCAACATGAATTGAACGAGGCGTTCGACAGCGCCCTGGAAGAGACCGCCCAACGCATCCTGCCCTTGGCCGTGCTGGAAATCAGCAACCGCGAGGAGCCGCGCGCGGCCCAGCACGTCGCCACCCTGAAGATGCATAAGGAATACCTGACGTACCTGGTGCGCGACGCCCAGGGCCAGATTCTGATGCAGTCCCATGACGCCGACCCGAAGATCTTCAACGAACGGCCGGGTGAAGGGTTTTCCACCACGCAAAAGTACCGGCTGTATGGCGCGAGTGCGCTGCGCGACACCGTGTTCATTGAGATCGCCGAGCCGCTGGGGCATCGCCGTGAGGCGGCGCGGGAAGCCTTGTTGGCCTTGTTGGTGCCGTTATTGGCACTGATCCCCATCAGCTTGTTGGGCACTTGGCTGTTTGTGCGCCTCAGCCTGCGTAGCGTGTTGGCTTATCGCCGTGCCGTGGAAGCCCGTGGCGTGGGGGATTTGTCGCCGATCAGCGTGGCGCGGCTGCCGGCTGAAATCGACCCGTTGGCCGATGCGGTCAACCACCTGCTGGAGCGCTTGCGCAAGGCCTTGGAGGCTGAGCGCAGCTTCACCGCCAACAGTGCCCACGAATTGCGCACGCCGTTGGCGGCGACGTTGGCGCAGATCCAGCGCTTGCGCCAGGAAGCACCGGAAGGCCCGTTGCGCGTGCGTGCGGCGAAGATCGAACACTCCCTGCGCGAACTGGCGCGGCTTTCGGAAAAACTCATGCAGTTGGCCAAGGCCGAGGGCGGCGGGCTGTTGTCCGAGGCGCCCCAGGACCTGATTCCATTACTGGCCCATGGGGTCGATGAGTGGAATCGCAGCAGCGGGCAGCGCATCCGCTTGCAACTGCCAACCGAGGGCAGTGTTTATTGCGCGATTGACCCGGACGCGTTTGGCATCCTGCTGCGCAACTTGATCGAGAATGCGTTGAAGTACGGTGCGGCGGATCAACCGGTCGAAGTCAGCCTCACGGACCAGGCGTTGCTGCGGGTGGTCAACGGCGGACCGGCCGTGCCGGCGTCAGCGTTGCAGCGCCTGACCGAACGATTCGTGCGTGGCAGCAGTGAAGCCAGCGGTAGTGGGTTGGGCCTGGCGATTGCCAAGACCATCGTCCAAGGGGTCGAGGCGCGTATGACCCTGGCATCGCCGGCGGCAGGCAGGGAAGACGGGTTTGAAGTGAACGTTCAGTTTTTACGCTTGCCGACATGAACGTTCATCGAGCCCCGGCGGCTGTGTCACTCAGAAGTCCACGGTGACACCGGTATACAGCGCTCGCCCGTCGCCGGGTGCGTGCAGCGAGGCCTGGGCGCCGTCCGGGTCATACCAGACGTATTCGTAGTAGCGGTTGGTGAGGTTTTTCAACTGCAGGTCGACACTGACCGATTCGGTCACTTGGTACGTGGCGCCGAGGTTCATCAAGACGTAGCCGCCGTAAGTGCCCTTGGTATTCTCGCGTTCCAGGTAGTAGTTGGTCTGGCCGTTCATCCACGCCGTCAACTGAAGCGCACGCGTGGCCTTGTAGCTGACGCCGGCGTTGTACAGGTGATGAGGGATGTGGTCGATTTCCTGGCCTTTGCTGTTGGGCAAACTTGAGCTTGGCTGGAGGATTTTCGAATATTGCCAGGCGTAGGCCATCCAGATGTCGGTGCGCTCGTTCGGGTGCAGGTTCAGCTGCGCGTCATATCCCCAGCGCCGGGTTTCACCGACGTTATCCGACTCGCCGCTCGGGTCGTTGAGCCGGCGACTGACTTCACCACTGGCCTCTTGCTGCCAATAGGCGACGCGGCCATCGATCCAAGCCGCCGGGGTGAACTTGATCCCGGTTTCCCAGCCTTCGTTGATCGACGGCGCCAGGTTGGTATCCCGCGGTGGAATCTTATAGGCCGCCGCGCCGGTGCCGACCTGGAAGGTACGCCCCCAGTTGGCGTAGACGCTGGCCACGTCCCACGGTGAATACACCACGCTGAGCTTGGGTTGTTTGATCAGCCCATAGTCGTTGATGTCGTAGCCCATGCCGGTCATTTCGTTGGTGAAGTTGCCCTGGATCTTATCGACGCGATACGCCGGGACGATTTTCAGCGACTCGAACGGCTTGATCTCGGCCTGGACGTAGGCGCCGTAGGTGTCAAAGTCGAATTGCTGGTCGCGGGTTTGGGCCAGGCGCAGGCGGTCCTTGGTGCGGTAGCGCTCGCTCTTGTTCTGTTGCTGCTGCATGTCCGCGCCGCCTTCCAGGGCGAAGTCGTACAGCCAGCTGACTTCCGGGCGCCAGGTCAGGGAGGTGAGGGCGCCGTACTGGGTTTCGTAGGCATCGCGCTCCTGCTGGGCGCTGGTGCGCCAGTATTGCGTCCAACGCCGGTCGTCGAAGGTGTTGACGTAGGTTTTTGCCGACCAGGCCAGCGTCTCGGCCAGGTCGGTGTCGAAGTGCACGCTGACCTGGTTCATCCGCCGCGTGCCTTTGTCGGTGGCGTTGTAGCTGTTGGTCATGCTCGGGTGCTGGTGGGCATCCTCTTCACTCAAGTAGCCGGGTTCCTGCGCCTCGGTTTCGTAGTGACGGGCGATCAGGCCGATGCGGTAGCTGTCGTCGTCCGGGGTGTAGAACCATTTGCCGGACATGGAAAGCTTGTCCGCCTCGGCGTGATCGCGGTAACCGTCGGACTTCTGATAGGCGAAGAAGTAGTTCTGCGTCCAGTTGCTGCCTTCGATGCCCTTGGCCAGTTGCGTTTCCTGGGTGTTGTAACTGCCGTAGCGCACCCGCGCCTTGGTGTAGTCGCCGCCGGTGCGGGTCAGCATATTGACGTTGCCGGCGATGTTGTTCAGGCCGTAGCGCGCATCGCTGGTGCCGCGCACCACTTCGATGCTGTCCAGCTCCATCGGGAAAATCATGTCCATGAACGGCATGTTGCCGTCGTTGCTGTTGCTTGGAATGCCGTCGATCAACAGCTTCACTGCGTTGACTTCGCCTTCGCCGTTAAAGCCGCGAAAGGAAATCTTGCCGGAGGTGGTGCCTTGGTTGAACTCGGTGAGTATCACCCCCGGCGCACGGCTGAACAGCTCCCAGCTGTAGTTGACTGGCATTTTTTCGAGAATGTCGGCGCCGAGCACATCCACCGAACTGAGCACGCTGCTGGTGCTCAGCGGGCCACTGCTGGCGCTGGTGCCCTGGACCGTGACGGTGCCGAGGGTGAGGGTTGAGTCTTCGGTTTTGCCGGTTTCGGCCAGGGCCGAGGACAACGGGTTGAGGGCGAACAGGCCGATGGACAGCAAGGGCCATAGCGGGCGGGACACAGAGACACGCTTTGCGCGAGGCAAAGTCATTCGAGCAGGCATAACGCACCTTTCCTGATGATCAAGACACTTCGAGGACGCCCAGTCGGGCGGCTGATAAGCAGATCGGGCCGCCTGTGGGGCGGCGCCGGTGTCGATCAAGCGGTTGGGGAGGCGCGCGGGCTCAGGCTCGGCCAGCGGATTCTGGGGTGCAGCGTCGGCAACTCGGGGTTGTCGAGGGCGGTGTCGGGCGCGTAGCGCGGTAGGAAATGTCTGTAGTGGTTGGATGGCAGTGCCGCCAGCCCTGCATGACCGCAGCAGCAATCGCTGTGTTTCATGGCGGTGCTTGACGGAGCCGTCTGGAGCGGGTCGATCAGCTTGCTCAAGTTGGGCGGCAGCGCTTGCGAGGCGCCCCCCGAGCAGAATCCGCCCCACAGCAACAGTCCCATGTCCGGCGTCTGCATGGCGCGGCTGAGCGGCATGGCCAGCATGTTCAGCACGACGGCCAGGCAGGCTATCCAGGGACTGACGCGTTTGAGACGAGCCATGAACGAAGTCGATTAAAAGGGGTGAACATTTAGCGGCAGTTCAGGCACAAAGTAAAAGCCCGCTCGTGCGCTATTTTGCCGCAGAGCAACCGTCTTTTTTGCGTGGCGCACGCAGAAAAAACAATGCCCCGAACAGGTCGGGGCATTGGTCAGATGGGTGCTTTTTTTGCTTGCGTCGTTCAGCGACGGACTTCTGCCGTGTTCGGGTGGTTCTTCAGGTTCTTGTCGGCCTTGTAGCGCAACGCAACGTCCGGCACCGAACCGCCCTTGCCGGTCTCGACCCAGTTGCGAATACGGCTGGCATCGGCGAAGTGGGTGAACTTGCCGAAGGCATCGAGGATCACCAGCGACACCGGGCGGTTACCCATGCTGGTCACCAGCACCAGGCAGTGGCCGGCCTGGTTGGTGAAGCCGGTCTTGGTCAGCTTGATATCCCAGTTGGCGCGATTGATCAGGTGGTCGGTGTTGGAGAAACCCAAGGTGTAGTTGGGCTTGCGGAACGCGACGGTCTTTTCCTTGGTGGTGCTCAATTGGCTCAGCATCGGGAATTTACGCGCGTAGGCCAGCAGCTTGCTCAGGTCCCTGGCGGTCGACACGTTATGGATGGACAGGCCGGTAGGCTCGACGTAGTGGGTGCTGGTCATGCCCAGCGCCTTGGCCTTGGCGTTCATCGCCGCAATGAAGGCTGGGTAGCCGCCCGGGTAGTGGTGGGCCAGGCTGGCGGCGGCGCGGTTTTCCGAGGACATCAGGGCGATCAGTAACATCTCTTTGCGCGGCATTTGGCTGCCGATCTTCACCCGGGAGAACACGCCTTTCATTTCCGGCGTGTCGGTGATGTTGATGTCGATGTACTCGTCCATGTTCTGCTTGGCTTCCAGCACGATCAAGCCGGTCATGAGCTTGCTCACGGAAGCGATGGGCACCACCACGTCCGGGTTGCTGGAATAGATGACTTTGTTGGTCTGCAGGTCGACCAGCATGGCGCTGCCGGAAGCGATTTGCAGTTTCGAGGTGTCACGCGGGGCCAGGGTGGTTTCGGCGGCGTGCGCACAGGTGCCTGTGAAAGCAAATAAAAGGCTGACGAGAGAGAGACGAATTTTCACGCGGATGAACTCGCTAAAAAAGTAAGAAATACCGTTCTGCAACGGGCTATATGAAAAATGACGTTACATTTTAGGAGTATGGATCAGAAAACGATAGAGAGCCTTTAAATAAAGGCTGTAAGACGATGATTGGTTGGGTTTGTACGCATCCGTGGGCAAAAAAAGGGCCCGCTTATGGGCGGGCCTAATGGAGTTCTTCAAAGGAGTAGGGGTAAGTTGCGCCCGATCCCGTCGATAGCGGGTGAAAAGGATGTCGAAGAAACGAGAAACCCGGCGCCGCGCACGGGTTGTCGAGCCGGATGTTCGGGCAAGTATTTTATTGGGTAGATTTGTCAGCGTCGGCAATTCAAGGCGGCTACCTGCATTTTGCCACCGTCTCCCACATCGACGATGCTCACGCTGTCAGCGCCAACCTCGGCGGCTTTATTGAATGCCATGTTCAGAGCGTCGCCGTTGGAGGAGCCCTGTACCGTGAATGCTTTGACGACGTTGCAAGCGTGGGCGGATGAGGCCGTGACAAGGTTTATTTGCTTGCCCGCTTCAGTGAGTTGGGTGGTACAGGCCGAGATCAACACCGCAATGAGGATCAGCAGAGGGGCGGCACGAAGATTACGCATGACTAAAAGCACTCCTGGGGTTCCTGCAGCATCCGGTTGATGCCAAAAATGTCAGCCGCAGATGCACGATAGCAGAGCATGAGTTTCACCAGAAACCAAAAAGCCCTGCGATAAGGCAGGGCTTTTTCAGTGCGGCAGATGATCAGTCGTGCAGGGTTTCGGCCGCATATAGCGTGTTTTCCAGCAGGCAGGCGCGGGTCATCGGGCCAACGCCGCCGGGTACCGGGGTGATCCAGCCGGCGCGGGGCAGGGCGGTTTCGTACACCACGTCGCCGACCAGCTTGCCGTCTGCCTGACGGTTGATGCCGACGTCGATGACGATCGCGCCTTCCTTGATCCACTCACCTTTGACCAGGCCCGGTTTGCCGGCGGCAACCACCACCAGGTCGGCACGGCCGACGTGACCGGCGAGGTCTTTGGTGAAGCGGTGGGTCACGGTCACGGTGCAGCCCGCCAGCAGCAGTTCCATGGCCATCGGGCGCCCAACGATGTTGGAAGCGCCGACGATCACGGCGTCAAGGCCGTAAAGATTGACGCCGGTGCTTTCCAGCAGGGTCATGATGCCTTTCGGCGTGCATGGGCGCAGCAGCGGGATACGCTGGGCCAGGCGGCCGACGTTATACGGGTGGAAGCCGTCGACGTCTTTGTCCGGGCGGATGCGTTCGAGCAACTGGGAGGCGTCCAGATGCGCGGGCAATGGCAGTTGCACCAGGATGCCGTCGATGTTCGGGTCATCGTTGAGGCCGTCGATCAGGTCGGTAAGGGCCTGCTGGGTGGTCTCGGAAGGTAAGTCGTAGGCCTTGGAAATAAAGCCGACCTCTTCACAGTCCTTACGCTTGTGCGAGACATAAACCTGAGACGCAGGATCGCTGCCGACCAGGATCACCGCGAGGCCAGGCGTGCGCAGGCCTTGCTGGCTACGCTCGGTGACGCGTTTGGCGATCTGCTGGCGCAGGCTGGCGGCGATTGATTTGCCGTCGATAAGTTGTGCAGTCATTACGCGTGATTAACCATCGAGAGGGGGAAGAAAAGTGCGCGCATTCTCGCATGCCAGCGCGCGAGGGCAAAGGCGCTTGGTCTGCAAATTGGCCTAACCCCTTAAATAAAATGAATTTTTTTCAAAAAAGATTTGACGGCTTTCCGGTGCGTCTATACTATTCGTCGCACTTGTCGGGCACAGCCTAGCACTGGTTAAGAAGGTCAAGCAGGATTGTTGCTCTGCAAGGCTGGAAGCACTTAGTTTGTAATCCTCCAAGAGTACAGATTAATCAGGCGCCCGTAGCTCAGCTGGATAGAGCATCCGCCTTCTAAGCGGATGGTCGCAGGTTCGAGTCCTGCCGGGTGCGCCATTAGGCAGCTTTGGCACAAGTAGCGTTAGATGGTGGGCGTAGCTCAGTTGGTAGAGCACGGGATTGTGACTCCCGTTGTCGAGGGTTCGATCCCCTTCGTCCACCCCATATTTTGAAAAAGGCGCCAGATTAACGATCTGGCGCCTTTGCTTTAAGAGCTTCAAGCGCGGATGTGGTGGAATTGGTAGACACACTGGATTTAGGTTCCAGCGCCGCGAGGCGTAAGAGTTCGAGTCTCTTCATCCGCACCAATTAAAGCTTTGCCCGGCCGGAAGGCCGGGTGAGGTTCGACAAAGAAGTGGTTTGGTTTCTTTGTTAACGCAATATGGTGGGCGTAGCTCAGTTGGTAGAGCACGGGATTGTGACTCCCGTTGTCGAGGGTTCGATCCCCTTCGTCCACCCCATATTCGAAAGGCGCCAGATTTAACAGTCTGGCGCCTTTTTTTGTTTTAGCGGTTCGAGTATTCCGCGGCCGCAGGTTCTGGGTCGCAAGGCAGGGCGTTTCGTCGTATTTATGTGTCTCGATGATGCCGCGCTGCCTGCTGGTCCTGTTCGCAGGGCTGGCCGTCAGGGAGATGATTGGCGGCTTCTTCTATATATAGAAGGGTCGGCGCAGAGCCCTGGCGTGATTGGCTGTATTTGTCACCGGGGCGAGGCGCAACAGTGTCTTCGTACCGATAAATTGCCTGCTGTTTTTTTACCCGTTTCCAGTAGGGTGACTTCTTGAGTTTGACCCACTAGAATGCATGCCCTTGATTCTGGGGTCGGAAACGGCCGGCTAACGTCTGTGCAACGAGGAATATCCATGCAAGTTTCTGTTGAAAATACTACTGCTCTCGAGCGCCGCCTGAGCATCACCGTGCCGGCAGAGCGCATCGAGACTGCGGTCAACAAGCGTCTGCAGCAGACTGCCCAAAAGGCCAAGATCGCTGGCTTCCGTCCAGGCAAAGTGCCAATGAGCGAAATCAAGCGCCGTTTTGGTGCTGATGCGCGTCAGGAAGCGGTAGGCGACGTGATCCAGGCTTCTTTCTACGAAGCGGTTGTTGAGCAAAAGCTGAACCCGGCCGGTTCGCCGTCGATCGAGCCTAAGTCCCTGGAAGCGGGCAAGGACCTGGAGTACGTTGCTGTATTCGAAGTGTTCCCAGAGTTCGAAGTTGCCGGTTTCGAAGGTATCGCTATCGAGCGTCTGAGCGCTGAAGTGGCTGATGCTGACTTGGACAACATGCTGGAAGTCCTGCGCAAGCAGAACACCCGTTTCGAAGTGGCCGAGCGTGCTGCCCAGAACGAAGACCAGTTGAACATCGATTTCGTGGGCAAGGTTGACGGCGAAGCATTCGCTGGCGGCTCCGCCAAGGGCACTCAGCTGGTGCTGGGCTCCAACCGCATGATTCCGGGTTTCGAAGACGGTCTGGTTGGCGCAAAAGCTGGCGAAGAGCGCGTTCTGAACCTGACTTTCCCGGCTGACTACCAGAACCTGGACCTGGCCGGCAAAGCCGCCGAGTTCACCGTGACGGTCAACAGCGTTTCCGAGCCTAAGCTGCCAGAGCTGAACGAAGAGTTCTTCGCTCAATTCGGTATCAAGGAAACCGGCATCGACGGCTTCCGCACTGAAGTTCGCAAGAACATGCAGCGTGAGCTGCGTCAGGCCGTCAAGTCCAAGGTCAAGAACCAGGTCATGGACGGTCTGCTGACCGCCAACCCGATCGAAGTGCCTAAGGCTCTGCTGTCCAACGAAGTGGATCGCCTGCGCGTACAAGCTGTTCAGCAGTTTGGTGGCAACATCAAGCCTGACCAACTGCCAGCCGAGCTGTTCGAAGAGCAAGCCAAGCGCCGCGTCGTGCTGGGCCTGATCGTGGCTGAAGTGGTCAAGCAGTTCGACCTCAAGCCTGACGAAGACCGCGTTCGTGAAATGATCCAGGAAATGGCCTCGGCCTACCAGGAGCCTGAGCAGGTTGTGGCTTGGTACTACAAGAACGACCAGCAGCTGAACGAAGTACGTTCGGTTGTGCTGGAAGAACAAGTTGTGGATACTGTTCTGCAGAAGGCTAAGGTGACCGATAAAGCGGTCTCTTACGAAGAAGCAGTCAAACCGGCGGAAGCAGCACAAGCCGACTGATTGTCCAATTCGTTCGAAATACAACCATAAGCCAGCCTCGCGCTGGCTTATGCGTTTTCAAGACATGACTATTTGGGAGTAACTGCAGAGCATGTTCCGTAATTCCTATATTCAGCAGAACTCTGATATCCAGGCCGCAGGCGGCCTGGTCCCGATGGTTGTCGAGCAGTCCGCTCGTGGCGAACGCGCCTACGACATCTACTCGCGCCTGCTCAAGGAGCGAGTGATCTTTCTGGTGGGCCCAGTAGAGGACTACATGGCCAACCTGATTTGTGCGCAACTGCTGTTCCTTGAAGCGGAAAACCCGGACAAGGACATCCATCTTTACATTAACTCGCCGGGCGGTTCGGTGACCGCCGGCATGTCGATCTACGACACCATGCAGTTCATCAAGCCAAACGTGTCGACCACCTGCATCGGCCAAGCCTGCAGCATGGGCGCTTTCCTGCTGACCGCGGGTGCCGAAGGCAAGCGTTACTGCCTGCCGAACTCGCGCGTGATGATTCACCAGCCACTGGGCGGTTTCCAGGGCCAGGCATCGGACATCGAAATCCATGCCAAGGAAATCCTCTTTATTCGTGAGCGTCTTAACACGCTGATGGCCAAGCACAGCGGGCACACCTTGGAAGAGATCGAGCGTGATACCAACCGTGACAATTTCATGAGCGCCGAAGCCGCGCGTGATTACGGGTTGATCGACGCAGTGATTGAAAAGCGCCCCGCTTAATATAAGCAGCTCAAAATAGGGCTGGTCGGCAAGTCCGATCACCTGCGGGCTTGAAAAAGCCCGCATAAGCCTTCATCTTGTGTTGCAAGCCTATCGGATTTGGATCGAACGAATGACTGACACCCGCAACGGCGAGGACAACGGCAAGCTGCTCTATTGCTCCTTCTGTGGCAAAAGCCAGCATGAAGTACGCAAATTGATTGCCGGCCCCTCGGTCTTTATCTGCGACGAGTGCGTCGACCTGTGCAATGACATCATCCGTGAGGAGGTGCAGGAAGCCCAGGCCGAGAGCAGCGCGCATAAATTACCTTCGCCTAAAGAAATCAGCGGCATCCTTGATCAGTACGTGATTGGTCAAGAGCGTGCAAAAAAGGTTCTGGCCGTAGCGGTGTACAACCACTACAAGCGTTTGAACCAGCGTGACAAGAAAAACGACGAAGTCGAGCTAGGCAAGAGCAACATCTTGCTGATCGGTCCTACAGGCTCTGGTAAAACCCTGCTTGCAGAAACCCTTGCTCGCCTGCTGAACGTTCCGTTCACCATCGCCGACGCTACCACCCTCACCGAGGCTGGCTACGTGGGTGAAGACGTCGAGAACATCATTCAGAAGTTGCTGCAGAAGTGCGACTACGACGTAGAGAAAGCCCAGATGGGTATTGTCTACATCGACGAAATCGACAAGATTTCGCGCAAGTCCGACAACCCGTCGATCACTCGGGATGTTTCCGGTGAAGGCGTGCAGCAAGCCTTGTTGAAACTGATCGAAGGCACGGTTGCTTCCGTACCGCCACAAGGTGGTCGCAAGCACCCGCAGCAGGAATTCCTTCAGGTTGATACGCGCAATATCCTGTTCATCTGCGGCGGTGCATTCTCCGGTCTGGAGAAGGTTATTCAAAACCGCTCCACCCGTGGCGGCATCGGTTTCAGTGCAGAAGTGCGCAGCAAGGAAGAAGGCAAGAAGGTGGGCGAGTCCCTGCGTGAAGTCGAACCTGACGATTTGGTCAAGTTTGGTCTGATCCCGGAATTCGTTGGTCGTCTGCCGGTCCTGGCGACATTGGACGAGTTGGATGAGGCTGCTCTGATTCAGATCCTCACCGAGCCGAAAAACGCCCTGACCAAGCAATATGCCAAGCTGTTCGAAATGGAAGGCGTAGACCTCGAGTTCCGTACCGACGCACTCAAATCAGTGGCCAAGCGGGCACTGGAGCGCAAGACCGGTGCGCGTGGCCTGCGTTCGATCCTCGAAGGCGTATTGCTCGACACCATGTACGAAATTCCCTCGCAGTCCGAGGTGAGTAAAGTGGTGATCGACGAAAGCGTTATCGAAGGTAAGTCCAAGCCACTGTATATCTACGAAAACAGTGAGCCGGCTGCCAAGGCTGCGCCAGACGCGTAAGCGTCCTGCAGCTGCATAACAACAAGGGGCCTTTAGGGGCCCTTTTTGTTTTAAGGGTGTGTTTTTCCTGCGTTTAACTGCTGGCATTGAGCTTGTTTTTTTTGCTAGCAGCCCCCATCTTGGTTTCATGCTTACTTTTCAACTGTCATAGAGGCGAAATCATGAAGACAACCATCGAATTGCCTCTCCTGCCGTTGCGTGATGTCGTCGTCTATCCGCACATGGTTATCCCGCTGTTCGTGGGGCGCGAGAAGTCTATCGAAGCCCTCGAGGCTGCGATGACGGGCGACAAGCAGATCCTGCTGTTGGCCCAGAGAAACCCTGCTGATGATGATCCAGGCGAAGATGCCCTGTATCGCGTCGGTACCGTTGCGACTGTCCTGCAACTGCTCAAGCTGCCCGATGGCACCGTCAAGGTGCTGGTGGAAGGTGAGCAGCGCGGTGCGGTCGAGCGTTTCATGGAGGTGGACGGCCACCTGCGCGCCGAAGTGGCGCTGATCGACGAAGTCGAGGCCCCTGAGCGCGAGTCCGAAGTATTTGTACGCAGCCTGCTCTCGCAGTTCGAGCAGTATGTGCAGTTGGGCAAGAAAGTCCCGGCTGAAGTCCTGTCTTCCCTCAACAGCATTGATGAGCCTAGCCGCCTGGTCGACACCATGGCCGCGCACATGGCGCTGAAAATCGAGCAGAAGCAAGACATCCTCGAAATCATCGACCTGCCGGCCCGTGTCGAACACGTCCTGGCGTTGCTCGATGCCGAAATCGACCTGCTGCAGGTTGAAAAACGCATCCGTGGTCGCGTGAAGAAACAAATGGAGCGCAGCCAGCGCGAGTACTACCTGAATGAGCAGATGAAGGCCATTCAGAAAGAACTCGGCGACAGCGAGGAAGGCCACAACGAAATCGAAGAGCTGAAAAAGCGCATCGATGCCGCCGGCCTGCCGAAAGACGCCCTGACCAAGGCCAATGCCGAGCTGAACAAGCTCAAGCAAATGTCGCCGATGTCGGCCGAAGCCACAGTGGTTCGTTCCTACATCGATTGGCTGGTGCAGGTGCCGTGGAAGGCTCAGACCAAGGTACGCCTGGACCTGGCTCGCGCCGAAGATATCCTCGACGCCGACCACTATGGCCTCGAAGAAGTCAAAGAACGCATTCTCGAATACCTCGCCGTGCAAAAGCGTGTGAAGAAGATTCGTGGCCCGGTGTTGTGCCTGGTCGGTCCGCCTGGTGTGGGTAAAACCTCCCTGGCCGAATCGATTGCCAATGCCACCAACCGTAAATTCGTGCGAATGGCCCTCGGCGGCGTGCGTGATGAAGCGGAAATTCGGGGTCATCGCCGGACATATATCGGTTCGATGCCAGGAAGATTGATTCAAAAGATGACAAAGGTGGGTGTGCGCAACCCACTGTTCCTGCTCGATGAAATCGACAAAATGGGCAGCGACATGCGCGGCGATCCGGCATCGGCGTTGCTCGAAGTGCTCGATCCCGAGCAGAACCACAATTTCAACGACCATTACCTGGAAGTCGACTACGACCTGTCCGACGTGATGTTCCTGTGTACCTCCAACTCCATGAACATTCCGCCAGCGTTGCTGGACCGGATGGAGGTGATTCGTCTGCCGGGTTACACCGAAGACGAGAAGATCAACATCGCCGTCAAATACCTCGCGCCCAAGCAGATTTCGGCCAATGGCCTGAAGAAAGGCGAGATTGAATTTGCGGTCGAGTCGATCCGCGACATGGTGCGTTACTACACCCGCGAGGCCGGTGTACGGGGGCTTGAGCGCCAGATCGCGAAGATTTGCCGCAAGGCGGTCAAGGAACATGCACTGGAAAAACGCTTCTCGGTGAAGGTCACGGCCGATGCGCTGGAGCACTACCTCGGCGTGCGTAAATTCAGTTACGGCTTGGCTGAACAGCAGGATCAGGTAGGGCAGGTGACTGGCCTGGCGTGGACCCAGGTGGGCGGTGAATTGCTGACCATCGAAGCTGCGGTGATCCCAGGCAAAGGCCAATTGATCAAGACCGGTTCCCTGGGTGACGTGATGGTCGAATCCATCACCGCTGCGCAGACCGTGGTGCGCAGCCGCGCCCGGAGCCTGGGGATTCCCCTGGACTTCCACGAGAAGCACGACATCCACATCCACATGCCGGAAGGGGCGACCCCGAAAGACGGCCCTAGCGCTGGCGTAGGCATGTGTACGGCCCTGGTATCGGCCCTGACCGGCATTCCGGTGCGCGCTGATGTGGCCATGACCGGGGAAATCACCCTGCGTGGCCAGGTATTGGCCATCGGTGGTCTGAAAGAGAAATTGCTCGCCGCACACCGGGGTGGAATCAAGACTGTGATCATTCCTGAAGAGAATGTCCGCGACTTGAAGGAGATTCCTGACAATATCAAGCAAGATCTTCAGATTAAACCAGTTAAATGGATTGACGAGGTCCTGCAAATTGCGCTGCAATACGCGCCGGAGCCCTTGCCGGATGTGGCTCCGGAGATAGTCGCTAAGGACGAAAAGCGCGAGTCTGATTCCAAGGAAAGAATTAGCACGCATTAATGCGTTAAAGCCTGGGGGCTTCCTTGACAGCTTTTTAGAGCCCTTGTTATAAAGCGGCTCTTAAGTGTCTGTAGTCCATTCAGCACTGGTTTTTGCTTTTACCAAAAAACTTAGAATCATACTCAATAGATATATAAGGGGACTTAGAGTGAACAAGTCGGAACTGATTGATGCTATCGCCGCATCCGCTGATATCCCGAAAGCTGCTGCTGGCCGTGCGCTGGACGCAGTAATCGAATCCGTCACTGGCGCTCTTAAGGCCGGCGACTCGGTGGTACTGGTAGGTTTCGGTACTTTCTCTGTGACTGACCGCCCAGCTCGCACTGGCCGTAACCCACAGACTGGCAAAGCACTGCAAATCGCTGCTGCCAAGAAACCAGGTTTCAAAGCCGGTAAAGCCCTGAAAGAAGCCGTTAACTAAGCCTCGATCAAGCCTTTACCTACCCGGGTCTGACGCAGGTCTGGCCTGGCAGCGGAGCGGCAGCTGACCCACGTATCCATCGGGTCACCACGCCGGGGGTGTGGGTTCTAACCCCCGTCCGCTCCGCCAGTTACGAGAAGGCGCATCCTCGGATGCGCCTTTCTTCTATCCGGACTCTACCCACGCTCCACGGTTGCCAATTTTTGAAGTTCAACCGTTTCTGGGGGACGCATGCTGCAAAATATCAGGGACAATTCACAAGGCTGGATTGCCAAGACCATTATCGGGATCATCGTCGCATTGATGGCGTTCACCGGTATCGAGGCTATTTTTCAGGCTTCGACCAACACCAAGCAAGACGTGGCGAAGGTCAACGGTGAAGCAATCACCCAGACCGAACTGAGCCAGGCCGTCGACATGCAACGTCGCCAACTGATGCAACAGCTGGGCAAGGATTTCGATGCTTCTCTGCTGGACGAAAAACTGCTGCGCGACGCGGCCCTCAAGGGTCTGATCGATCGCAAGCTGCTGCTGCAAGGCGCCGCCGATTCCAAGTTTGGCTTCTCTGAAGCTGAGCTGGACCAGGTGATCCTGCAGACGCCGGAATTTCAGGTGGACGGCAAATTCAGCGCCGAACGCTTTGATCAGGTGATCCGTCAACTGGGCTACAGCCGTCTGCAGTTCCGTCAGATGTTGACCCAGGAAATGCTCATCGGCCAGGTTCGTGCAGGCATCGCCGGCAGCGGTTTCGTGACTGACGCACAGGTGCTGGCATTCGCCCGTCTGGAAAAACAGACCCGCGATTTCGCCACCGTCAATATCAAGGCCAACCCTGCGGCGGTGAAACTCACCGACGACGAGGTCAAGGCTTACTACGACCAGCACGCCAAAGAGTTCATGACCCCGGACCAGGTGGTCATCGACTACCTGGAATTGAAGAAGTCGTCCTTCTTCGACCAGGTCACCGTCAAGGACGATGAACTGCAGGCGGCGTATGAGAAAGAAACCGCCAACCTCTCTGAGCAGCGTCGTGCCGCGCACATCCTGATTGAAGTCAACGACAAGGTCACTGACGCGCAAGCCAAGGCCAAGATCGAGGAGGTCCAGGCGCGCCTGGCCAAGGGGGAGCAGTTCGAAGCCCTGGCCAAGGAGTTCTCCCAGGACCCGGGTTCGGCCAGCAATGGCGGTGACCTCGGTTTTGCCGGTCCTGGCGTCTACGATCCGGACTTCGAAGCAGCCCTGTATGCCTTGAATAAGGACCAGGTCTCGGCACCGGTGCGTAGCACCTTCGGTTGGCACCTGATCAAGCTGTTGGGCGTTGAAGCGCCAGAAGTGCCATCGTTCGCCAGCCTGAAAGGCAAGCTGACTCACGAGCTCAAGAATCAACAGGTTGAACAGCGTTTTGTCGAAGCGACCAAGCAATTGGAAGATGCGGCATTTGAAGCCTCCGATCTGGCTCAGCCAGCGTCCGACCTCAAGCTGACCGTTCACACCTCTGCGCCGTTTGGTCGCGAAGGAGGGGAGGGTGTTGCAGCCAACCGTGCCGTGGTCACTGCCGCGTTCAGTCCGGAAGTGTTGGATGAGGGTGCCAACAGCACCGCCATCGAGCTCGACCCGGAAACCATCATCGTGCTGCGGGCCAAAGAACACCTGAAGCCTACGCAACTGCCGCTGGAAAGCGTGTCAGCGGCGATCCGCACACAGATGACCAAGGAACGCGCCAGCGCGGCCGCCAAGACTCACGCTGACGAATTGATCGCCAGCCTGCGTGATGGCAAAACCCCGCTGAACCAGCCCATTGATGGTCAGGCCTGGAAAGTCACCGCCGCGGCTACCCGTAGCCAGGAAGCGATCGACCCGGTCGTGCTGCAAGCCCTGTTCCGCATGCCCAAGCCTGCGGCCAAGGACAAACCGACCTTCACCACCGTGACCCTCGCTGATGGCAGCCTGGTGATCGTGCGCTTGAACAGCGTCAACGAAGCGGCGGCGCCATCGGACGACGAGAAGGCGCAATACCGCCGTTTCCTCGCTTCCCGTGTTGGTCAGCAGGACTTCGCGGCGTACCGCAAGCAGTTGGAAACCAAGGCTGAGATCAAGAAGTACTGATCTCGGTTTGAATAAAAAGCCCCCGGCCTGAAAAGACCGGGGGCTTTTTCATGGGCGTTTGCTAAGGGCCAGCAGCATCAAAGCAACTACCGCCAAGGGAAACGCGAGCACGCCCCAACTCTGCAGCAACAACCCCCCCGCTAACCCGCCACCGGCAATGCCCAGGTTCCACACGGTCACCAGCATCGATTGCGCGGCGTCCGCCGACTCGCCAGCGGACTTGGCCAGAGCGGTTTGTAGCAAGGCCGGCAGGCCGCCGAATGCCAGGCCCCAAACCGCTACGGCGGTGTAGATGACCGCCGGCGAGTCGATCCAGAACGCCAATGTCAGCGCTGACAGGCCAAACAGCGTGCAACTGATCAGCACCAGCAGGCGCAGCCATCGATCGATTAGCAGGCCCACCAACCAGATGCTCAACAACGCAGTGAGGCCGAACACCAGTAGTACCCGGTCGATATCGGCTTCGATTCCGGCGGGCTCCAGCAGGGGAGCGATGTAGGTATAGAGAATGTTGTGGGCCAGCACGTAGGTAAAGGTCACCCATAGCACCGGGCGAATGCCGGGCAGCATCATTACCTGGCGCAGGTCCAGGCGTTGTTGTGCCGCTTGGCCGGCAAAGTCCGGGAGTTGCCAGCGCGCCCAGAGCAGTAGCACCAGCGTCAGCCCGGTCATGATCGCAAAACTCAAGCGCCAGCCAACGAGAGTGCCCAGCAGTGTGCCGGCCGGCACGCCCAGGGATAGGGCCAGCGGTGCGCCGAGCATTGCGATGGCAATCGCCCGGCCTTGCAGATGAGGGGCGACCATACGACTGGCATAACCCGCCAGCAGGGCCCAGAGCAGCCCGGCGAATATCCCGGCGAAAAAGCGTGCGACCAGGGTCAGCCCGTAGTGACTGGATACGGCAGTCACGCTGTTGACCAGGGCAAAGCCACCAATGGCCACCAGCAGTAGCGGTCGGCGGCGCCAACCACGCGTCAGCAGCGTCAAGGGGATGGCCGCGAGCAACGATCCAAGGGCGTAGAGGGTGACCAATTGGCCAACCAGGGCGGGTGACACGCCAAGGCCTGCGCCCATCTGCGGCAGGAGCCCTGCGGGCATGGCTTCGGTGAGGATGGTAATAAACCCTGCGCAAGCCAGGGCCAGCAAGCCACCGAGCGGCAGCGCGTCAGGCTGGGCGTTCGCTGGGCAAAGGGTCAGTGAAGGGTTGTCGCTCATAACGCTCTATCCATGCAAAAGGGGCAAGGCGGCAGAGTAAGGGGCTGTGGTGCGCGGAAAAACAGGCTAAGGTTCCGAACTTATCGGACGTGGGTGTCCGTAATCAGTCGGGGCGTCATCATGGACAGCTTGAGCAGCCTGTCGGTATTTGTGCAGGTGGCGGAGACGCGCAGCTTCACCGCTGCTGGCCGTGTGCTGGGGGTATCGTCTTCGGCCGTGGGCAAAAGTATCGCGCGCATGGAAGAGCGCCTGGGCGTAAGGCTGTTTCACCGCAGCACGCGCAGTATCACTCTGACCAGCGAAGGCTCACTGTTTCTTGAGCGTTCGCGGCGCATTCTGGCCGAGGTCGAGGCGGCCGAGCAGGAGTTGACGGACGCCGGCGCCCCGCCCCGCGGCAAGTTGCGCATCAGTCTGCCGCAGGTGCGCGGTTTGTTGATGCCGGTACTCAGTGGCTTTATGCGCGCCTACCCGGATATCGAGCTGGATGTGGATTTTTCCGACCGTATGGTGGACGTGATCGAGGAAGGTTTCGATGCGGTGATTCGCACGGGCAAGCCGGAAGATTCGCGCTTGATGGCGCGTCATCTGGGCTATTACCAGTTGGTGCTTGTCGGCACGCCGGGCTACTTCGCTCAACACGGCACCCCGCAGCAACCGCAGGACCTCAGCAATCACGCCTGCCTGCGGCACAAATTCTGCACCACCGGCAAGCTCGAAAACTGGCCGTTGCGTCACATCACGGGCGCAGCCGAGCCCACGTTGCGTACACCGCTGGTCAGCACCACCATCGAGTCCCTCAACCATGTGGTACACGATGGATTGGGCATCGCCTGCTTGCCGGACTACATGGTCAACGACGCCGTGCGGCAGGGGCGCTTGCAACGGGTGTTGGATGATTATCTCGAACACCGTGGCAGTTTCTGGATGCTGTGGCCATCAAGTCGCCATGCCTCAGCCAAGTTACGCGTGTTTATCGACCATATGTGCGCCGGGCTTTTTCCTGTAGGCACCGCTGTGTAGCCTTGTGACGTTTTACCGACAGGAATGCGCGCGCCAAGGCCTCGTTCTGTTGCACAATACCGCCCAGATCGTTTTCCTCAGGATTATCAATGTCGACATCATTTCACTTGCGTAGCCTAGGGTTGGCGCTGGTGTTGGCGGGCGCCACGGGCTGCTCGTCACCCAAGACCGCTATTTACGAGCATGAGAATTTCGACGACTCCGGTACGTTCTCCCGCAGTTACCCGGTCAGTGACACCGCCGCGTGCGAGGCTGCGCGCCGCGCGCTGCTGAGCCAGGGCTACATCATCACCAGCAGCGATCCGAAGCTGGTGGTGGGTAACAAGAGTTTCCAGCAGACCGGCGAAACTCATCTGCAGATCAGCTTCAACGTGGTGTGTGCGGACGATGGCAAAGGTAAAAATCACTCGACGATATTTGCCAACGCCCTGCAGGATCGCTACGCGCTGAAGAAGGTCAATAACTCTGCAAGCCTGGGTGTGGGCGTGTTGGGCTCGGTATCGATGCCGATCGGCTCCACCGACGACTCGATGGTGAAGGTGGCGAGTGAGACAGTCTCGGCGCCGAAGTTCTACGAGCGGTACTTTGCGTTGGTGGATTTGTTCCTGCCACAGGAAGTGAAAAAGACTGCGCATATTCCCGAGCAGCCCAAGGCGGAGTTGGGCGTGCCTGAGCCTAAAGCCGCTCCGGCCGCCGAAAAAGTCGAAGCGCCGAAGCAGGAGCTCGCGGCGCCGGCTGTTTCCGAGCCGGTCGCACCTCCGGCCGAGCCCGCACCGATTGCTCCGCAACAAGAGCCTGCTGCACCCACGCTGCCGCCGCCGACGGAGGCTATTCCGCCCTTGCCGACGCCGTCCCAGTGACTCCGACGGCTTTCGACGGGACGGGGCGGGGCTGATTGGCACCTGATAAATTCTTGCCGTGCTGCTACGTTTAATCCTGTAGTGCAGGAACGTCATGGCGCTGACATTTTTTCGTCATGACGGCACTTTAGGCTGGTCTTGCAGGTCATCAACCTGCAGCCGCTTTCACCCTAAAGGAGCTTAATATGGACGATTATCAGGAAGAACTGCTGGAGTACCAGGCCTTTGAATGGGACCCGCTGGACCCGGTCGACGATGCCACCGAGCTATAAGACCGGCTTCAGGCGGAATGCCGCTGACTGCGGCGAAATTCCCCTGGGGTCTGGT
>Ga0209913_1000373_pt1 | contig 40276 bp, 26 predicted proteins | sample PersoiDNA2013203_FD_185805 | JGI IMG/M metagenome (GOLD analysis project Ga0209913, IMG submission 185805) | Permafrost soil microbial communities from the Arctic, to analyse light accelerated degradation of dissolved organic matter (DOM) -... | ecosystem: Environmental > Terrestrial > Soil >...
ATTACCCGTCTACCGAGCAAGGCTTGCCGGCTTTAATGCTAAAACCCGCCAGCGAGTCACGATGGTCTGGTCCTTATCTTAAGAAAAATGTTCCCCTGGATCCGTGGGGTAATGCTTACCAATATAAATCTCCCGGCGAGCATGGTGAGTATGACTTATCTTCATTTGGTAAAGATGGTCAGCCTGGCGGAGTTGATGAGATGGCTGACATCGTCAGTTGGTAGTCATGCTTTACGATCTCAGCGTATTACGCGGTAAAGAATATTCATCACTGCGACTTGATGCCGTCAGTGAGCAGATGGCGGTGAATAGCGCAAAGTCTTTAGGCTATACCGTCTTTTCAATCAAGCTGGTCGGAGACACTTGGCAAAAGTTGTTTTCCAGGCGCGAACGTTTCCCTTTGATGCTATTCAGCCAAGAGATGTTGGCTTTGCTAGAGGCTGGCCTGAATTTGATGGAGGCGATTGAAGCGCTTGCAGAAAAAGAGCTGCGCCCGGATATCAGGCAGACTTTGCAAGGTGTGCTTAGGTTGCTGAGTGAAGGCCAACCTTTGTCTAACGCCATGAAGTCTTTTCCGCAGGCATTCCCGCCTTTATACGTCGCAGCCTTACAAGCCAGTGAAAAAACAGGTGGCATGCCAGAATCTTTGAAGCGTTATATTGCATACCAAAGCCAGGTTGACCAGGTAAAGAAAAAAATCGTCTCAGCGTCAATCTATCCGGCGATGCTGTTGTCAGTGGGTAGTTTGGTCGTATTGTTCCTGATTGGTTACGTTGTCCCTAAGTTTGCTCACATCTATGAAGATATGGGTACTGACCTGCCTTTCTTATCCAGACTACTTTTGTCCTTGGGCAGTTTTATTGAAAGTCATGGCCTTGCACTGTTAGTCGGTGTTGCCGGTTCTTTGACGACGATCATCTATTTATTGAGCCTTAAATCCGTACGTGCCCGCTTGATGGAGCTGGTCTGGAAGATCCCAGCCATCGGTGAACGTATGAAGATCTATCAGTTATCTCGTTTTTATCGATCATTAGGGATGTTGCTGATTGCCGGAATACCAATTCTCAGTGCCTTGAAAATGGTTTCCGGCTTGCTGGCGCCTGCGTTGAGGGTGCGGATGCTGGCGGCCTCAGAGCAGATTCGTCAGGGGCAGACCATTTCAGTTGCCATGGAAATCAATGATCTTTCTACGCCAGTTGCGTTGAGAATGCTCCGAGTCGGCGAGCGGAGCGGCACGATGGGCGAGATGATGGAACGAATCTCCAGTTTTTATGATGAAGAAACTGCCAGGTGGATAGACTGGTTCACCAAGTTGTTCGAGCCGTTATTGATGCTTTTTATTGGCTTCGTCATCGGTTTCGTGGTGTTGATGCTGTATATGCCAATTTTTGATCTGGCTGGGAGTATTCAGTGAATCAGATGCTTCTTAATAAAATGCCGTTAATTGGTATTACCGCAGAATCCATCCAGCATGCACGGCTATTGGCAGAGCAGTCCCGTCGCCGATTGATAGAAGTGCTGGCAGATCAAAGTGAATTGTCTCAGGGTGCTTTTCTTGACGCTTTAGGTGAAGCGTTCAAGTATCCTACGCTGGATAACAAAGTGCTTCATGAGCTGAGTGCAGACTTTGATGCGCTGATATTTGCTGAAGCCTACAAGCGCGAATGTATTCCACTACGTGCTGAAGACGGCAGTCTATTCATTGTTATCGGTGATCCTTTTGCTGATGGTCTGGTCAACTGGTTGCTTGAAAAAGTGCGTGAACCGTTTGAATTGCGATTAGCGCACTATGCAGATGTTGCTGCCTATTTATCCCGTTTTGAAGAAACGCTCAAAGCGATGGATAAAGTGCTGGCGCATGAAGATGAATCCAGGCAACACGCAGATTTGCAAATCGATGGCATAGAACAGCTCTCTCTTAGTAGTATTTCTGCCGATAGTAGTCCTGTCATCAGGTTGGTGAATTCGACCTTGTATGATGCAATGAAAATTGGCGCCAGCGATATTCATCTGGAAACTACCGGTGCCGGGCTGGCACTTAAATATCGCATAGATGGCGTTTTGGATGCGGTTGGAGCGATTCAAGGTGCGGAAATGGCTGAGCAGGTAATTTCACGTATTAAGGTCATGGCTGAGCTTGATATTGCTGAGCGCCGCATTCCGCAAGATGGTCGCTTCAAAGTGCATATCCAGAACCGTGAAGTAGATTTGCGTGTATCCATTATGCCGAGTGTGTATGGCGAAGATGCGGTATTGCGGATTCTCGACCGCAAAGCCTTGACCGAGCAGTCCAAAGGTTTGACCCTGGAACATATTGGTATTGATGAGCAGACGCGTAACCAGTTTCGTGCGTTAGCTAAAGAACCGTATGGCATGGTGCTGGTGACAGGACCTACCGGCAGTGGTAAGACCACGACACTTTATGCTGCGATATCCGAAGTGAATACCGGCAAAGATAAGATTATTACCATTGAAGACCCTGTTGAGTACCACTTGCCAGGTGTACTGCAAATACCGGTGAATGAGAAAAAAGGCCTGACCTTTGCCCGAGGCTTAAGGTCGATCTTAAGACACGACCCGGACAAGATCATGGTAGGTGAAATCCGTGATTCCGAAACTGCGCAAATTGCGGTGCAGGCTGCGTTGACAGGTCACTTAGTGTTTACTACGGTGCATGCCAATAACGTGTTTGATGTGATTGGCCGCTTTATCAACATGGAAGTAGATACCTATAGCTTTGTCTCTGCCCTTAACGGCATCTTAGCGCAGCGACTGGTGCGTTTGAATTGTACGCATTGCGCCGTACCAGATAGCCCTACGCCAGAGTTGTTGGCAGAATCTGCCGTGAGTACTGAAACCGCCGCTGCTATGAAGTTTTTGAAGGGACAAGGTTGCGGTCAATGTCGCGGCACTGGCTATAAAGGACGGATGGCCGTTGCCGAGTTACTGATTCTTGATGATGAAATTAGAGAAATGATTGTGGCGCGCGACCCAATCCGCAAGCTCAAAGAAACAGCGCGTCGCAAGGGTTTAAGATTGTTGCGTGAAACTGCAATAGAAGCCGTGGCAAACGGCAAAACTACATTGGAAGAGATTAATCGTGTCACTTTCATTGCAGGGTAAATTCTCATTGTTTGATCAATACGTTGCGAGCCTTGCGCTCGACGCCGTGTCGCTGGTTCGACTTAAGTCTGGCTTCAAAACTAAGCTTGTAGAAAAACTGCATGTGGAGTGTACTGTATCAAGTCATGCCCAGCCATGGTTAAACGCTGTGGCCGAGCTGGAGAAACTGCTGATGAAAGCTCAGCGAGGCTTGCCTATCACTGTAGTGCTTTCCAACCAGTTTGTGCGTTACAACATCATCCCAGCCATGCCACCTTTGACTGCAAGTGACAAAGTCACCACGGTAGCCACACAATGTTTCAGGGAAACCTATGGCGACATTGTTGATGACTGGCTGATTCGTGTGAACCCGCTGCCAGATGGTGATACGCTTATCGTTAGTGCGGTAGATGCTGCTCTAGTGCTGGCACTGGAAACGTTAAGCAAAAAATACGCGTGCAAGTTGAAGTCCATACAACCGTATCTGATGAGTGGATTCAATAGCATCAGGCGTCAGGTCAACACGCAGCCTAGTTGCTATGTGCAGGTGGAAGCTGGGAGGATTTATATCGCATTGACGCGCGACGGCGCATGGCAAAGTATTGCTGGTTGCGGAGTCGGAACAGATTGGTCGCAATCGCTGGCCTCATTGATCACGCGTGAGATGCTTCTTGCTGGCTGGAAGGATGTGCAGCCAACCATCTATTTTTCAGGGCTATGCAATCCAAAAGACCTGCAAATAGCTGAGACATTCATTAAAAATGTTTCCTGGAAAACTGTGCAAGCCACCAACAAAGCTATAGCTGGTTACTCGACAAAGAACGATCAACCTTACGCCATGGCAATGAGCGCAATGAGCGTAGGCGGATAACCATGCGTTCAATAAAACTAGATTATGCATCATCCAGCGGACCATCTTTAGCTGGGCTGGCTATATTTGCGCTGGCCTTAATCGTTGTCGTCGGCGGCTGGCAAAGGTATAGCAGCATCAATCAACAAATGCAGGTGACAGATAAAACGATACAGCAATTAAAAAAAGAATCCGGCTTAAAGGAACCTGCTAAGCAAGTAAAAGCAAAGTCTTCCACCGAGCTATTGGCAAAAATGGACAATGCCAAAAAGGTCGCTGATTTCTTGCTGATCCCATGGGGTGATGTGTTCGCTTCCCTGGAATCCGCCGCGCTGGAAGACTCGTCTCTGTTATCTATTGAGCCAGACTCAAAAAAACGCCAGCTTAAGATTACTGCCGAGGCTAAGAATAAAGACGTGATGTTTAGTTACATGCAACGATTGGAAGCTACGCCTGAGTTATCTGGCGTCTATTTACTCAAGCACGAAATATTGGATGATGTTGATCAACATCCTATTCGGTTTGTGCTGGCTGCCAAATGGGTAGATAAACGATGAATACCCTTTTGCGTGCATTGGCGGTTCTGCGTTATCAGTTAGGCTTGATAGGTTTAGCTGGCTTGCTAGTGCTGATAGCTTGTTTATTCCTAGGCTTCACTTTGGTCATGCCTGCGCAACATAAATTGCAGCAAAAGCTGGGTGAGATGCAATGGCTTAGCACGCAGCCGAAATCTAATCCTGTCACCCAAGTAGCGGTACTCAATGATGAGCAGTCGCTAGATAAATTTTATAAGCAATTCCCTTCTATTACCGATTTATCCAAGGTGCTGGAGCAGTTGCATCAGTTGGCTACGGATAAGGGTATCAACTTGACCAATGGCGAATACAAATTAATCAATGATGCAAACAATCCTAATTTAATGCGTTATGAATTTATTTTTCCAGTACAAGCCAGTTACAAAAATCTAAGAGATTTTATTGCCGCAGCCAGCCAACAGTTTCCGACACTGGGTCTGACTGAGGTCAATGTAAAGCGCGAATCGGTAAAAGATCCTGCGGTTCAAATCAAACTGAGTTATGTGTTATTGCTGGTGAGGAGTCGTTAATGGCTATGCAATCACGTCAACGATGGTTTTTGATTGGTGGAGCGTTGCTATTGACGCTAGGTGCGATGTATATGCTTGATGAGTCTGAGGACAAAAACACGACCGATGTCGCTGTAGCTGGATCTTCAAAGCCACGTGTTGTCGCGATAAAAAGTAAAAATTTGGTGGCCAGCAATTCATCTAGTGATTCCTTAAGTGAATCGTTACCAGATTTGTCGCATAAATTTATATTTGCTGATGATGTGACTAAGGGAGATGTACCTAAGAGTTTGACTAAGGATGCGGTTAAGAAAGAGGCGGATCTATTTCAGCCACATGCCTGGTATATTCCGCCACCGCCGCCTAAAGTCGTTGTACCGGAAATTGTAAAGCCTGTACCTCATGCACCGCCAGTGCCTTTTATTTATATGGGTAAGCTTGAAAATACTCCGCAGGGTACGCTGGTTTTTCTATCGGCACGTAACAAGGTGCTGTCTGTCATCGCTGGGAAGAACGTAGATGCCATGTGGCGGCTAGATAAAGAGGATGCCAATGCGCTGTATTTTACCTACATTCCTTTGAGCCTGCCGAAAGTGCTATCCAAGATGGCTCGCTCAGCGGCTGTAAACAACCTGGCCGTTGCCGATAATGCTGGGGAAGTTACTAATGATAACCAAATTCAAGACCATTAAGCCATTAAGACCATTAAACCAAGGAATTTCTGAATGATGTTTAGCAGTAGATTAAATAGTCAAATGAAGCACATTCTGCTTATTGGCTTTGTGTCACTTTTTTTTACCGGTTGCGCCTTTGCACCTTGGGAAAAATCTGCGGTTACGGGTAAAACACCTGAAGAGCGAATGAAGAGTGCCAAAGAAAAAGTGCTCGAAAAACCAGAAGCGGCAGTTTCACGCAAGGATATGTTCGTCACACAAGATCAGGCCACTACCGAACTCTTAACCGAAGCAGAAAAGGCTAGAAAAAATGGACAATACAGCGAGGCGAATGCGCTCTATGGGCGTGTAAAAGTATTGTCACCTAATAATATTCGCGCTATTTCTGGCATGGCCGCTATTGAGCGTGAGCAGAATCATATCATCCGAATAGAAGAAGCCCGTAGCCTGAATGCCAATAAAAATACCGATGCTGCGCTTTCCGTGTTGCATGGCGTGCTGATAGAGAGTCCAAAGAATGCTGAGGCATTGCAGTTGCAGCGTGAAATTCGTAGCCACAAAGAAGCTACGCTAGTTGAACCGCCAAAACTCAAGCCGCCATTTCAGAAACCAGTCACCCTGGAGTTCCGCGATGTGAGTATTAAAATGATGTTTGAGGCACTTTCTCGTGCCACCGGCATTAATTTTATATTAGATAAGGACATCAAGCCTGAGGCTAAAGCGACGGCTTTTATCAAACAAGCCCCAATTGAAGATGCAATAGAGATGGTGCTGGCAACAAACGGCCTGCAGAAAAAAGCGCTGACTGAAACGAGTGCCTTGATATTCCCTAATACGCCGCAAAAAATAAAGGATTATAAAGAGCTGATGATACGCAGTTTTTACCTGACCAATGTATCAGCAAAGCAGATGTTGCAAACCATTAAAACTGTACTCAAAACTAAAGATGTGGTCATTGATGATAGGCTTAATATGTTAGTGATGAGGGATACGCCAGAGGTGATCCACATTGCTGAAAAGTTGGTGGCGGCTAACGACTTGGCCGATCCTGAGGTAATGCTGGAAATTGAGGTGCTAGAAGTCAGCCGTAGCCGCTTGCAGGAACTTGGTGTGAATTATCCAAACCAGATTGCGGTCAACAGCCTTATTCCAATCACCACAACAACAGCAGGCTCTAGTGGCGCAACTATCGCCACTTCAACCATAAATACCTCTTCACCATTAACCCTGGCAGGTCTATTGCATCTCAACTCCGGGCGTTTCGACGTTTCACCTAACCCGGCAGTTAATTTCAGAAAAACTACAGGGGATGTGAATTTGATTTCAAATCCGCGTATCCGTGTACGTAACAATGAAAAAGCCAAAGTATTGGTGGGCGATAAAGTGCCTATCATTACCACTACCTCAACGGCTAATGTCGGCATCTCAGAAAGTGTTTCTTATGTGGATGTTGGTCTGAAGCTGGATGTTGAACCTAGGATTACGCTGGATGACTTTGTGAATATCAAGATCGAACTTGAGGTGAGTTCTCTTGGTGAGAAAACCATCACCCGCAATGGTGCTACGGTGTATACCATAGGCACCCGGAATGCCAGTACTCAGTTAAGACTTAAGGATGGCGAGACACAAGTGCTGGCTGGCCTGATTCTGGATGACGAACGAAAAAATGCAAATAAGCTACCTGGATTAGGCGATATTCCTTTACTTGGCAGGTTGTTCTCAGATCAAGAAGACAAAAAGAGCAAAACGGAGATTGTGCTGGCAATCACACCTAGGATTTTAAGTAATATCAGTCGGCCGGATGCTGAAGTTTCCGAGTATTGGTCAGGCACGGAAAGTGGTATTAACGATAAACCGCAGGTCAATGTACCAGTTGGCGGCTTGGCGCGCGAGTTGCCGCCTGCACAGGTGGAGCCGGAGGCTCAACCTGAGTCGCCACAAGTAGAACCAGCCGCCGTTCAACCACTGAGCGCTCCGTTGCCGACAACACCAGCACCATAAATGAAAAGCGCAGGCTTCACTTTAATTGAATTGGTGGTAACGGTGTTGATTGTGGCTATTTTAGCCACAGGCGCTGTGCCTATTGTGCAAATGACCATGCAGCGCAATAAGGAAATGGAGCTCAGACAAGCTTTAAGGCAAATTAGAGAGGCTATCGATGCTTATAAGAAATCAGTCGATGATGGCAAAGTGAAAAAAATGATAGATCAGTCTGGATATCCACCTAACCTAGAAGTTCTGGAGCAAGGCGTGATTAATCAAACTGATCCTAAAAGCCGGTCGATTAAATTTATTCGCCGAATTCCAAGAGATCCCATGAATAACAATGCAGATTTAAAGCCGGCGGAAACCTGGGGTAAACGCAGCTATCAGAGCGATGCAGCATCGCCCACTGAGGGGGTTGATGTCTATGACGTTTATTCCTTAAGCGCAAGAAAAGCCATTAACGGTAGCTTGTATAGCTCGTGGTAATACTATGATTATTCATCAACAAAAACACCTAAAGTTGAAGAAAGTATTTGCCGGCTTTACCTTAATCGAACTAATGGTGGTAATGACGGTTATTGCGCTGCTGATCTCCATTGCCGTGCCGCGATACTTTCACAGTATAGATAATGCCAAGGAGGCCACCCTCAAGCAAAGTCTTAGCGTCATGCGCGAAGCTATCGATAAATATTATGGTGACAATGAGCGTTATCCCAGTTCTATTCAAGATCTGGTGACCAAAAAATATATTCGTGCAGTTCCGGTAGATCCAATCACAGAAACCGCTGAAAGCTGGGTAATCATATCGCCAGGCCAGGATATTACTGGGTCGGTATATGACATTAAAAGTGGTGCTGCAGGAAATGCGAAAGATGGGTCTGCGTATTCCGAGTGGTAAATTGAAAGTTTACTTAAATCAATCACGAGGCTTTACTTATATAGGCTTGTTGTTGTTTATTGCAATTGCCGGCATAGGCTTGGCGGCTGCCGGCTTGTCTTGGCAGTATCAGGTGAAATCTGAAAAAGAGCGTCAGCTTTTATTCGCCGGCAGGCAGCTCAGTAGCGCGATTAAAAGCTATTTTGAAAGCTCAGCTTCAGAGGTTAAAGTTTACCCACAAACCTTAAACGATCTGCTGCTAGATAAGCGCGTGCCAAATATTAAGCGGCATTTGCGGCAGATCTACCCAGACCCAATGACCGGCAAGCCGTATTGGGGTTTAATCAAGCAGCAGGGGCGTATCGTCGGTGTTTATAGTCCATCACAAGCTAAACCACTCAAGCATGCTGGCTTTAGTAAAGAGGAATCTGGCTTTACTGGCGCACACTCATATCAGGATTGGATATTTGGTCAGGCTGATGGTGTGAAATCAGTCATGCCGGAATGACAAGTTGTGATGTTATTAGCGAAAACATTTCATCACCATGTTTCTAAATCACCATGTTTCTAAACGAAGCTGCTGATACAAGCTTAAAACCTTGGGTACGTAGAGACGCGTTTCTAAGTAAGGTGGAATTTTAAAGCCATATTTAGCCACAGCATTAGGGCCTGCATTATAGGCTGCCAATACTAGTTGAATATTTCCGTTGAATAAGGTTTGCAACTCACGCAGATACTGTGCGCCTGCTAAGATATTTTGCTTGGGGTCATAGGCGTTGTGGACATTAAAGCGTTTTGCTGTGCCAGGCATTAATTGCATCAGTCCGCGCGCACCTTGGGGTGAGAGCGCGTTGGGATTGTAATTAGACTCAACGCGAATGACTGCATGTAATAAAGCGGGTTCTACAGAGGTTTGTCTGGCTGCGCTGGTGACGGCATCCGCGATAAGTTTGCTGGGTGAATTGCCAGTCATTTTAGTTGATGATTTTTCATTATTTATTAGCAAATCATCTTCAACCAGCAGAATGTATCTTTGACTTCCGTCATGATTGCTGTCACTTGTCATATAGGCCGGTTCTGCATCAGGCACCAGATTGGTGAGTATGATTTCGTTGTCAATATTCTGCTGCAAATAAATATCCGCCTTAGCCAGCTGTGGCATGGCAAGCACGGTGGTCAGCACCGTGGCCAGTGTCAGCAAAATTGAAAAGTTTAGTGATATACGCATCAATCTATCTTAAATTATTTACATGACGCTGTGATGAAATCTTCGTTGTAGTAATAGTTACATAATCATAAAAGTGAAACCTAACTGCAATAAACCTTTCATATTTACGCCATGAAGCGACTGTATATTTCTAGAAATTAATAATTAAAGACAGTTAAATAAGCATGATAAAAAATATAGGGGGTTTAACTGCAGAAGAATCAAGCCTCTTTATTGAGGTGTTTGAGGCTTCATTACGGATTCATCAGCGCGAGCATTTTTTTTCCTGGTTACAAGGTTGCTTTCAATGTTTATTACCGCATGAGGTATTGTTGTGTGGCATCCGTTTAGAAAACGAAGCACAGTTGCATTTCGAAAGCTTTATTAGCACACGTTATGTGACTGAGCATCATGTGAATCTCGCGACTCAGCATGCTGATGGTCTTATTTCACGTGCCATCGCTTCTTGGCAACAAATTCACCGACCTATATTTATCGCTGATGGACTAAGTGTCTGCGACTTGGGAACACACATGGTGCCATTTGTCGAGAGTCCAGGTGCGCTGCAAGAAATTGAACTTAAGAATATAGCCGCTCATGGCTTGGCATCAAAAGAAGGTGAAGTCATTTCATTTTTCAGTTTTTCTCGTATGCCGGGCGAGCTTAATGCCAGACATGCGTATTTTCTGGAGCTTTTGGTGCCGCACATGCATGCAGCGCTGGTACGCATGTTGGGCGTTCAATATGGCCGCAAATCCCTCAGTAAGCTAGAGCAGAATAAAGCTGAAAAACAGCCGATTACAGATAGAGAAAAAGAGATTTTACAATGGGTGCAGTCGGGTAAGACAAATCCAGAAATTGCATCGATTCTTTATATTAGTACGAATACCGTTAAGAACCATGTACATAGTGCTATCTCAAAACTTGGTGTTGAGAATAGGGTGCAAGCCGCGGCTAAGGCTCATAAGTTAGGCATGGTGAAGTTGAATTGATTTAAACTAATATTGGTTAGCATAGCTAAGCATGGGGACTCGAACCAAAAATGCTTGATCCCCATGCTTAAGATAGCCTTATTTTTTTTCTTGGATTGCAGCGACAAGCTCTTGTGGATTTTGTGTTTGCATCCCGTTGTTCAGGTAAATCGTCGGTGTGCCGGCAACGCCTAGATCCTCAGCTAACTTTTCATTAGATTCAATCGGGTTGGCGCAGGTGTTTTTAACTGGGGCTGTGTCTTTTACCATCCAGTTTAACCAAGTTTCCTGTTTGTCTTTTGCACACCAGATTGATTCAGCTTTTGCGGCGGCATCCGGGTGTAGTGTTTTTAGTGGGTACAAGAACACATAAGCGGTGTAGTCGGTGACCGCCATTTTATCCAAGCCTTGCTCAAGTTTTTTGCAATAAGGGCAATCAGGATCAGTGAAAACTGCAAACTTGTAAGCGCCAGTGCCTTTTTTAATTTCAATGGCATTCTTCAAAGGAAGATCGCCAAATTTAATACTGGTCAGTTCTTTCAATCGTTCTGCGGTTAGATTCTTTTTAGAGGCATCGTCTAGTAAGGAGCCGCCAACCATTATGTAAGACACGGTTTTATCTACATAAAAAATGTTACCAGTTACATACACTTCATATAAACCAGCCAAAGGCGATAGCTTAATGCTCTTGGCTTTAATAGGCGGTCTCCGCATTTCTAAGTTACTTTTAATCGCTGCAATATCGTCAACGGTATTGGCTTGTGTCAGCAACGACGAGCCTGCTAACAGGATTCCGACAGATGCGAATATTAGATTGGTTTTAAATTTTTTTGATATAGCCATTGCTATTCCTTGGTTTAGATTAAAAGGTGTTGATTGAAAAATGGTGACTGGATTGCTAAATATCATACGATTTATAAATTACGACAATGTGACTAGTTTCATTCACACTTTTTTTAACGCATAAATTCGTTAAAAATTAACAGCAAAAATTTCAAATAAAGTTCAGCCTCATTCATCCCCAGCTTAAACCATACCTTATATAGGCATTGATAACGTATATTTAAAAATCAGAATATTTCCGAATAGACCATAAGCACTACACGCTCTCCTCAAGCCTGTCATTTTAGATTTTTATACTGCATAAACATTGTGTATGAGTGATTTTAAGCAGAGGTTTTAATGATGCTGACAATTAAACAGAACGTTTGTATATAGACCAAAAGAACTATATCTCAACACACTGACTTCACATCTCTACAGTAAATTGTGAAGGGTCGCAAAATGGCAATGCACTGATTTCGTAATAGCAGCTTGGTTTTACAGCCAGTAAGTGGCGTTAAACATACCAGCGAAGATCAACGCGGCGTTTGAGTAGCAAAAAATTTAAGTAGTTTTTTATGTAGTAAATTTGTCTTAAACATAAATGTTTTATTTATTTTAATAGGGGTATGGAAATGAATTTTAAATTAAAAACTTTAGTCGCTGTGTTGGCTTTATCTGCCGCAGCTGCTACATCAGCTAACGCTGCAACAAATGGTTCAACTGGTAATTCATCAGTGATTTTTTCTGCTTGGGATGCTAACGGTAGTTATTCTATAGATTTAGGTACTTATTTAAATACCTTAGTTGGTGTAGAAACTGCAGGCACTACTGCTACAAACTCTTCATACACTGGTGCCGTTGCTGCTGATGGTACAATTCTTGATACAGTTCTTACTGGTTTCACTCTAACAAGCGGCTCATGGAATTTAGCTGCTGCCGATACATCAGGCCGCTATCGTATGTTGCTTAGTGGCGGTGCTAATGGCATTACTACAACAAATAACCAAGTTAAAAATGGTGGTAAAGCATTTGATGGTTACCTTGGTACAGGCGTTGATTTAACTTCAGCTCCTACGATATCTCTAGCATCAGACCCTACGTACGCAGCTAGTGCAGGTTGGGGTGATGCAATCGGCTCTACAGCTATCGTAGGTACATCTAACGCATTGGGTAGCTCTTCAAACCTTTATGTTGCTTGGATGAATAGCTTACTTTCTGCTCAAGGCGGTAATGCTTCTGGTTTTGCTAATTTAACTGCAGGTGGCAACAACGTATTTGCTACAACTTATGTTGATGCATTAGGTACTCACTTCAAGATCGCTACAGTTGCTGCTGTCGCAGCTGTGCCGGAAGCTGATACTTCAGGCATGATGTTGGCTGGCCTTGGTTTGATGGGCTTCATCGCTCGTCGTCGCAATCGTAAACAAGCTTAATCGTTTATCAGTCTGTAATACCCCGGCATCTGCTGGGGTAAATATCTAATCGAAATTTACTTTGGAGATTTAAATGAAATTATCTAAAATCGCAATTGCATGCTCTATGGCTTTTGCTGCCTTATCAGCGCAAGCCGCTTCAACTGGCATTCCTGCTGCTCCAGCAAACGTAGTGTTTATTTCTGGCGCTTCTGGTGTAGATAGTTATCTTGGTTCTGTAGCAAGTAACTTAATCAACGTAACATCATACGTACATGATTCTAGCAATAACTATCGTGCTTGGTACGGTACAACTAAAGCTGCAATCGGCACATTGCCAGCAGCTTCTCCTTTGTTGATCGTTAAACGTTCAGCCGGTGGTTCAGCAATGGGTGTAGGCCCATTAGCAAGAAGCGCTGCAATTGAAGTGCCAGATTGGGCTAACGCTGCAGCTACTGCTGATGTAACAGCTGGTCAGTTCACTGTACCTGTTACTACTGCTGCTAACGGCTTGGTACCAGATATCGGTGTTTCTGATGTAGAACCAAAAATGTTCACAGGTATCAACTCTGAGTTTGGTTTCACATCATTAACATCAGCTGAACAAGCTACATTAACAGCAAAAGGCTGGGCGCAACTGGCAGAAGGTATTGTTGTTACTAAAGCAGTTGCTGATACCACTGTACTTAGCACAAACTTCATCCGTGAAGCGTTAGATGGTCACTATCAAGATTGGTCTACTGCTGATGGTTCAGCTAGTCCAATGGTGATTTGCCGTCGTATTGAAGGTTCTGGTACACAAGCTGCATACAATAGCTATTTCAGTGGTTTCCCTAACACTCAGGCTTATAACGGTTATGGCTTAGTACTCCCATCAGTGACTACTGATAGTTTTGGTTATGACGGTGCTCATGCTGGTACTACAGCTGATCCTATGATCATTGATGCAAGTCTTGGTTTCACAGTGTTTGAAGGTAGTGGTTCAGGTGATGTGCGTAAATGTTTACAAGCTGCGCAAAACGGTGCTGATGTAGTATTGACAGGTCGTAACAGTCTTAAATACAACTTAAAGTTTAGTCTTGTTGGTGGTCCTTCAAAAGCTATCGGCATCTTGTCATTAGATAGCTATACTTCTGCAAGTACTGCTGCTTCACGTGCAGCTGCAGTTCCTGTAAACGTTGATGGTAAAGGTTATGCGACAAGCAATGCCGATGCTAATGGCGATTGGAACTTCCGCTTCTTAAATGGTAACGGTACATACGATGTGAAGAACCAAGTTGTAACTTCTGCAACTAGCTCAGGTATTGCTCCTAGCCGCGTTAATATCTTAAACAGCACTTACGATTTCATTGTAGAGCCAACTTTACAGTACCGTACTGCGATGACTGGCTGGAAAGTTAACTTCTACAATACTATGCAAACTTTGTTAGGTAACCCAGCTGATATGGTTGTTGGTTCAGCAAACAATGGTGCTCCACTTGCATATGCTGCATTACCAACTTTGTACATTAAATCTGCAGTAGCTCCATTGAATTTGGTTGGAGATTTAACTCGTCAAGGTAACACAACTGCTCCACTACACGTTAAGCAGTAATAGTTTGTTTGTCCTCTGTTGTTTAGAGGGCTGAAGTTAAATCCTTTCCCACCAAACTGGTGGGAAAGGTTTTTGCGTTTTATGTTGTGGCTTTAAAAATGGCATGGGCTATTTTTAAAGCTATATAGGATTTATATTCGCTGAGAAAGTGTCATTTCTCAGTCATGTATGAATGATATGGTGGTGCTACGCTTTGTGTTGGAAGTTGCTGTCCATGGCTAAGTCTTAGGTAATGTTGCAATAAAGAACTTTGGAGTATTGAAATGAATTCAGGAATTTATCGCTTGGTGTACAACGCTTTTCGTGACCTTTGGATGGTGGTGTCTGAGGTTGCCAAATCTCACCAGCCAGGCAGTGGTACAAAGCGTGTGCGTAGAGCTCGACATTTCCTGCTATTTGCAGTGCTGGTGGTGGGATCTGAGGCATGGGCAGGCCCCGCAATTAATGCATTACCCAACGTATCTGTAACCATTGGCGCACATACTGTCATTAATGCACCTGTGGTGAATCCAGCCAATAGTGCTGGACTCTTGCTTAGTATTCAGCAGGGTGATAAGAAGGCCATTCTGTCCGGATCCAGTTTCGATATCGGTCGTGCCAGTGCCGTGAACTTTAACCATACAGGTGGCGCTGGTTCGGCAACACTGGTGCGTATTTCTGGCCCACAAACCAACATCGAAGGTGCGCTTAACTCACCAAATGGTCAGATTTACCTCATCAATCAGAACGGCATTCTTTTTGGTAATGGTGCGCGGGTGGATGTAAATGGCCTGGTGGCTTCCTCGCTAAATATTAAGAATAGTGATTTCCTCAATGATTTAGGTCAACTGTTTTCGTATACCGATGGTGGGCGTGCTGCTTATACCTGGGAAGGGGACGCTACTGGCTTTGCAAACTCATTAGTACAGTTAGCGCCTGATGCACGCATTAAGGCCGCGCTTGGTAGTTCTGTCATGTTGTTTGCACCGAAAGTTATCAACCAAGGCAGTATCGTAACGACTGAAGGCCAGGTAGTGATGGCTGCTGGTAGTAAGGTGTATATCTCCTTTACGCCTGACCTGAATATAAGCAATGCTGTTGGCACGAAAGGTAATAAAACAAATACCAATTACAGCTACGCTCCTGACTCTCCTTATCGCGCACTTGCTGGTGTATTAGTTGAGGTCGATCCTTACACTAAGCAGGCAAGTGATGCTGTAACTGCACCGTCTGAAATAACAGGCTCAGTCATTAATGATGTTTCAGGCCGTATTCTGGCGCAACGGGGTAATATCACCATGGCATCTTTTATGGTGAATCAGTCCGGTCGTGTGGTTGCAACTACTTCTGTGTCACAAAAAGGTTCAATTCGCCTGCTGGCGAGAGATATTAAATCAGAACTAAACGTTGAAAATGATAACACGATCATTACCGCTAAACGCAGCGGCGATCTCACGTTCGGCGCGAACAGTGAAACCTTGATTCTGCCAGAACATGCGGCAGGTGCTGCATTGGCGGTACGGCAGCTTTCTATGGCTCAACCTGGAGAGCCTGCTCCGCAAGCCGGAGAAAAAAGTTTTACCGATACGGTGCTTGGTGCATTAACAGGTACTGGCGGCACGGTGACAGATGAACAGATATTCAACGCACCTACCCTAGAGGCGATAGGACGTACCGTGACGGTCAATGATGGTGCGAACATTGTCGTGCCAGGCGGGTTTATCAGTCTTTCTGCACAAGTCCATGGCGATGTGGCGAATGACACAGTTGATCCTGGTTCACGTTTGTATCTTGGTAAGAATACCTTGATCGACGCCTCTGGATTGAAAAATGTAACGATGTCATTAGATCGTAATTTCGTTGAAGTGTTACTGACTTCAAACGATCTTCAGGATGACCCTCTTAACAAGAATGGCTTTCTTTACCACAAGAGTGTCTGGTTCGACATCCGTCATTTGCCGGACACGCGGGTTGCCAGTTTGGCTGGTTATCTTAAACAAGTTCCACGCGATATTGCCGAAAAGCTGACGACAGCAGGCACTGTTAAACTCAGGTCTGAGGGAGATATTGTTCAGCGCACAGGCTCGGTAGTGGATGTTTCTGGCGGCTCTATCAAATACACCGCGGGCACACACAAAGAAACTTGGCTGAAGGATGCCATTGGCAACATCTATTCTTTGAGTAGCGCACCTGCTGGGGTCACCTTTACTGGCTTTCTCAATAACCGTAATGCCAGAACCTATCATGAACACGGTTACAGCGAAGGTGCTGCAGCTGGTTCGGTGACTTTGAATGGTTTTGCCATGTCACTGGATGGCCTATTTAGGGGCGGTGCTACTTATGGTGAATATCAGCGCAGCAACGCTAACCTGGGTGGCAGCTTTACGCTTACTTCTAACGGTATTGCTGGCGGTATTTCAGATATTGATATTTTAAATAACCACAGTGCAATTGCTGATGCGTTTGCAGCCACTGACGCATTACCAACCGCCAACAGCAGTACGACCTTGCTTGAAGCAAGTATGCTCAATAACAGTGGTTTTGAAAACCTGACCATCAGCACAAGCGGCAATATTCGTACTGACGCAGCGCTTAATCTAGCGTTAGATAGCAAACTTTCGCTCAATGGGCAGAATGTAGCCGTCCATAATGACATTGTGGCGCGAGGCGGATCGGTAACATTAGCGGGTACTGCAATCGCTGTCGATAATGCGGCTAAAATTGATGTATCTGGTCTATGGACCAATGACTACCTGAACCCAGCGTCAGCGACTGGACGGATTGTGAATAAAGGTGGCAGCGTTAGCCTCACCTCGTCGGGTTCGGTCTCTTTGGGGCAAGGTACTGTTGTCGATGTTTCTGGTGGCGGATGGCTCAATCTGGCTGGTAAGGTCAGCAATGGCGACGCTGGTAGCATAGACATCGCAGCCAATGTGACTAAGAATATTGCTGCCTCGACTGGCATCGCGCCAATATTAGGTGGTGAGTTACGTGGCTATGCATTGGGCGTGGGTGGCCGTCTGAGTTTGACAGCACCGTTTGTGACCATAGGCGCGAGCGGCATTGGTGATACACGTGAGTTGTGGTTGACACCGTCATTCTTCCAGAATGGCGGATTTTCCAGCTACAGCATGACCGGGCGTGACGGTGTGTTGGTCAAGAGCGGCACGCAGGTCAATGTGCAAGCTAAAAATTACCAACTTAACAATAACTACAAATCTGTACAAACCGGTGCGCATGTAGCCGATTTCTCGAAAACTACCTTGTTAGCGGACTTTTTACGCAGTTCAACTAGTTTGACGTTAGCAACACAACAAGTGGATCAGTTAGCGTTGCCTTTGCCATTTACATCAAGCGGAATTAGTCGTGGCAGTGTGGTCGTGCAAACAGGCTCCACGTTACAGGTCGACTCTCATGGTAGTCGTACCGATAGTAACGGCAATCAGATTGCGCCTCGTGTTGAGTTATCTGGCTGGGACAATCTTGTGTATGTTGATGGCACTATTAAAGCCGATGGTGGCACCATTGTGCTCAATATGAAAGGTGATCCTAGCGCAGGGGATGATAATGATTTTAATGCATCTCAGGCAGTCTGGTTAGGTAGTCATGCGCAATTGCTGGCTGCGGGTTATGGCCAGATTATTCCTAATAGTACGGGTAAACGTGCGGGCACAGTTTATGATGGCGGCACTATCTCGTTGACTGCCAAAAAAGGGTATATCGTTGCTGAGTCTGGTGCTGTGTTGGATGTTAGTGGCGGTAGCGCTACACTGGATATTCTAAACAAGCCGACCACGATCGCCAGCAATGGTGGCACCGTCAACTTGAATGCACGCGAAGGTATGTTGCTTGATGCGACCTTTAAAGCCGCAGCTCCTGGCGCATTAGGCGGTAACTTGAATGTCGATCTTGGCCGGGGAGCAACAAATACGCTTGGTTTGGTATCTGCTCAATCTGTAGCCAATTATCCAGGTTACAACGACCTCCTCGATAACCATTATCCAACTCAGAAGTGGGTGGTTGATGTGGTGCAAAATGCTGGGGCCGGATTTAGTCGTGGGCTACAAGCTGGCAACTCATTACAGGCCACTGCTGGCGGCTTGGCAAAAGTGTCCGCAGATAGCATCAATGCTGGTGGTTTTAGTAGAGCCACTCTGAAAGCAGCAGACATCGTTCGTTTTGAGGGTGATGTGACGCTGAATTTGCCAAGTAGTTTACGACTTGATGCACCAGTGATTGAAGCTATCGGAGCGTCACACGTCAAAATCAATGCACCTGATGTCATGTTGAGCAACGCAAAGTTGTCGGACGCTGACATTGAGGTGAGAACTAGCAGTGATTATATTGCGCCTACGGCATTAACCGGGCTTGGTGTGCTGGATATTAATGCACAACTATTAGATTTGCGTGGCCAGTTCTCATTGTCTGGCTTTAGTCAATCTAACCTCAACAGCAGTGGCGATATACGCCTGACTGGTTTTAGCAATACGAATACCGCACCAGTAGGCGAGTTGCGCACAACTGGCACACTCAACATGACTGCGCGTCAGATTTACCCGACCTCTTTGTCAGACTATACGCTCTCGGTAGAAGGTGTTGGGGGTCGTGCGGTATTCAACGGTACTGGTGCACACGATACGGTATTGTCCGCAGGTGGTAAGCTCACGGTTAATGCTGAAAGCATTGATCAAAACGGCGTGTTACTAGCGCCATTCGGTACGATTGCACTTAATGCCAGCCAAAACCTGACCCTTGAAAATGGCAGCCTGACCTCGGTTGCTGCGAATGGGGCATTGATTCCGTTTGGCTACACTAGTCGTGACGGATTGGATTATTTGTATAGCTTTGGGTCTGGAGTATCGAGCATCGTTGCGCCTCCGGAAAGAGTGGTCAAGCTCAATGCACCTAATGTGACAGAAGTCGCTGGCAGCACTGTGGATGTCAGCAGTGGCGGTGATCTTTACGCCTATGAATGGGTGCCGGGAACAGGTGGTTCAGCTGATGTACTGGCCAACGGTGCCAAACAAATTGCCTTCAGTACGTTGGGTAGCAACGCAATCAACACTTGGGCAATTATGCCTGCCAATAAAGCGGTTTATGGCAGTTATGACACGCAATACTGGAATGGTTCTGGTGTGCAAGCAGGCGATGCGGTCTACCTGTCAGGCATGCCAGGGCTTGCTGCAGGTTATTACACGCTGCTTCCTGCACGTTACGCTTTGTTGCCGGGAGCGATGCTGGTGTCAGCAGTATCTGGGCATCAGGACATGAGCGCAGGCAACTCATTTGTGCAAAATGACGGTAGTTCCTTAGTCTCTGGACATCTGGCAGCTTATACCAGTGGCGGCTATGTTTCTACTTCACGTACAGCTGGCTTTGTGGTGCGCGCTGGAAGCGATGCCCATAAATTGGCTGAGTATAATGATACCTTGAGCAGTCAGCGTTATGCTGGTGTGACGAATGTCATGCAGACCATCGATGCTGGTCGATTCTCGGTTGCTTCAACTAGCAGTATGGTGCTTGATGGCGTGTTGAAGGCCTTACATGCTCAAACCGGCAAAGGTGCTGAGGTCGATGTAGCCGCACCGAAACTGCTGGTGGTGAATCACGGCGAGCAAACTGGTTCGGTGATGGTCGATGGCAAAAATTATCTGGCAGTCGATGAGAACACTTTAGCCAATATGAATGCAAGCAGCCTGTTACTAGGCGGTACACGTAGCAATGGTGCGGTCAATGTGGTGTCAAGCGAAGTGAGAGTGGGCGCTAATGCCGGCTTGAGCGGGCTAGAAGTGATATTGGCTGCCACCGATCAGGTGCGTTTGCAAAGCACTGCAACGGTGACGGGTACGGGTAGCGGTGCGCCTGGGCGTGATCTAACTATCGGTAGCAATACTGTCGATGGCAACGGCGCATTACTGCGTGTAGCTGGTGGCAAAGCAGTCAATCTAACCCGGATCAATGCTGACCGCAGTCATGGTGATTTGCTGATTGAAAATGGGGCGACCGTGCAAGGTGATGGTGCTGTGCAATTGGATGCTACACGTGGCATGAATGTAGCGGGTACTCTAGGCTTTGGTGCTGGCAGTGCTTTGACTGTCGCTGCAGGTCGCGTGAGCCTTGGCTCGCCTGATGGGAGTGCGCAGGTTACAGATGGTTTATGGTTGACGCAAAGTCAGTTGGCGCCACTACAACAGGCTGGTAGCCTTGCCCTGAAAAGTTATTCCACCATCGACCTTTACGGTGCGGTCAATGTCGGTAATGCGAATCTTGATCTGACGATGCAAGGCGCCGGTGTTTCTGGCTATCAGAACGCTGGCCAGACTGCCACGATTACGGCGCATACACTTACCCTGAACAATGCAGACAATGTTGCTTTTACAAACGCATCTACACTCAGCAATGGCACAACACCAGCATTGGGTAGTGGTAATCTAAATGTGTCAGCGCAGACTATCGTGAGTGGTGCTAACGCGGTACGAATGGCTGGGTTTAATCAGGTGAATCTCAATGCGAGCAAGGAAATCGTCGCACAGGGCGTTGGTTCGCTGAACGCAGATAAGGCCATGACCTTGTCTGCGGCACGTGTGACGGCGCTAACGGCTGCGGATCATACGATTGCGGCTACGGCTGGATTACTCCAGGTGCAAGGTGTGGGTAGCTTACCAGTGCTTGCCGCAAGTCAATCGCAAAGTGCTAAGTTGAATCTGCAAGGTACATCTGTCATTCTCGCCAACGGTGCCAATGTTGATGCGCTAGGCGCTAAAGTCACAGTACAGGCAACAGGTCTGAATGCTACTGATAGCGTCACCATGCAAAGTGGTTCAAGCATTATGGCTAAAGGCAGTGCAACGACCATAAAAGATCAGACCATCGTACTTCCGGCAGGAAAAGTTGCGCTGATCTCTGATCACGGCAATGTCAATTTGCAATCTGGATCAGTGGTTGATGTATCTCCAGCAACGGGTGGCAATGCCGGCACGGTTAACGTCACTGCTGTCAATGGTAATGCGACTCTGGCTGGAACAGTCATTGGCGGCGCCAATGCCGTTGCCAATGTAGATGCGATGGCTATTGTGGATGCAAACGGTATGCCGGGTATTAATCAAGCACTCACAGCGCTACAGGGCTTTTCTGGGTCACAGTCGTACCGTATGCGCAGTGGAGATGCTTCCATTGCCACCGATGTTACCACCAAGCATTTTGTGCTGACTGCTGATGCTGGCGCTATTACTGTGGATAGCAAGATTGACGCCTCTGGTGATAAGGGTGGCAGCATTGAGCTGTATGCCAAGAATGCCTTAACACTTAACCGTGGCTCTCAGTTATTGGCCAAAGGCACGGCAGATAAACAAACCACTGCTGGCACTACCGGTAATGGCGGTACGGTCATCCTGTCTTCCGACAGCGGTATTGTCAATGCAGTTACGGATGACCTGAATGGTATTCATGGCGCTTTAATCGACGTCACTGGCGATCAAGTCGGCAGTGTGCATGGCACTGGTGGAAATGTGATTCTGCGTGCAGCGCGTACCGGTGATTTTGTAAGCACTGGTGGTGTCAACGTGAATACAGCAACGACTGGTGCTGTGACTGGTGCAAGCAAGGTCTCTGTTGAGGCCGTCAATGTTTATTCGGCAATTACCATTGATACCGCTTTAGAGAATACGATTGCCAGCAACACCAATGCATTCGCCGCTTATGTAGCGGCCAACCCGACAGCTTTTAATTTCAGTCCAACACGTGATGGACTGACGGCAAAAGTCATATCAGGTGTTGAAGTTCGTTCTAGCGGCGATTTGACGCTGAGCAATGACTGGGTGCTTGGATACCTTAATAGAATAAATGCTAATGCATCGCTACCATCGTCAGCGATGCTTGGTGGAGGTATTCTTACGTTGCGTGCCACAGGTAATTTGTTGCTCAACAACAACCTGAGTTATGAGCAGTATAAACTTAATGCTAGCTCGGTGACCCCAATGGCAAGTAATTGGAGTTACAGATTAGTGGCTGGGGCAGACGTGAGTTCTGTTAATCCAGAAGCAGTACAAGCTGGCGCTGGCAGCATACAAGTTGCTGATACCAAATATGTACGTACTGGTAGCGGGTTTATTGATGCGGTCGCTGGTCAGGACATCACGCTTGGTAGCAATTCAGCAATTTATACTGAAGGCACCCCAGATACCTCGATAAAAACAGGCTTTAGCCCGCTGATTAGTAATTTTAGCCTTTACAGAGAGCTTTATCCTATCAATGGGGGTGATATTCATCTGAATGCGTTGGGCAGTATTACTGGACTAGCTGCCACCTCACAGACAGCAAATGCTTGGTTATATCGTGCCGCTCTTAGACCAATAACTGGTGCTTTAAGCAATCCGCAAGTCCGTTGGTGGTCGCGTTTTGATAAGTTTGCCAATGGTATTGGCGCTTTAGGCGGCGGTGATGTTGTTGTTAATGCTGGTGGCGATATCAATAACTTGCAGTTTGCTTCGGCTACTAATGGGCGCATGGGCGGTGATAAAACTATTGCACCTGATATTGCTAATCTAACCGTCAATGGCGGCGGTGACGTTCAGGTTAAATCTGGCGGAGCCATCTTGAATGCCTTGCTGGTTGCTGGCAAAGGAGTGGCCGACGTTCAGGCTGGCAATTCTGCCAACGTTAAATTTGAGTTGATGGATGCAAGCGCAAAAGCTTATGCGGATGGTAGCGTTAATGTCACCCAAGTGTCTAATCCTACAATCACGACCTCAGCCATCTCTAGTCTTAATTCGCCAGCCAATATTTATTTCTACAGCTATGGCCAAGATAGTGCAGTGAATGCAGTATCAGCCTCTGGTGATGTGGCCTTGTCTGGCGATTCAGCCTATCCTGGTACATTATACGCAGCAGCACCTAATGGCAATGTCACCACGACGGGGTTGTTGCTTTATCCATCAGCTACTGGTAATGCCACATTGCTTGCTGGGCATAATCTGAACGTCAGTCTTAAGATGTCTGATGTTGACACAGCCAATCTTCCTCAGGTGTTGACAGCACCGGCTTATGATGGTGTTAGCGCGATTGTCGATCTTGGCACATACGTAGGGTCTTCAGCACACATGTCTGGACTCCTGCATTTAGCCGACACCGCGCCAGTGCGTTTTTATGCTGGCAACGATGTGGTTTTTGATCCTAATACAGCGGTTATTTTACCCAAAGCGGTTGAGGTTTATGCCGGTCATGATGTGGTTGATCCCAACCTGATAATACAGAACAACAAAGCGACTGATGTCAGTGTCATTAAAGCTGGCGGAAGCATACGATACACCGATGCTGGCTTACAGCAAGATGGCTCGATTATTGCCTCGCAAGCGTCCTTGCAGGTCGCCGGTCCTGGTGGGCTGAGCCTGATAGCCGGCAAAGATATTGATCTAGGTACATCTGGCGGTATACGTTCTGTTGGCGACCTTTACAACCCTTACTTACCATCTCAAGGTGCTGACATCATGGTGCTACCAGGGGCTGGAAACGGGCTTAATTACGCAGGCATGATTTCGTCTTATCTTGATCCTGTCTCGGCTGGTACTATGGCAGGTATTTATCTGCCACAGTTGGTCAGTTATATGGAGAACCGTCAAGGCGTCAGCAGTTTAAGTCAAGGTGATGCCTTGACCATGTTTAAAGCGTTGGATACCAATCATCAAAGCCAGTTCATGAACTCTGTGTTCTATGCGGAATTGCGTGCTGGCGGACGTGATGCCATTGATGCCAAGAGTGCCCGTTTTGGGGATTACACCCGTTCAGAACGCGCAATCTTGACCATGTTCCCAAACTTTACGACCAATACTGCTTTGGTGAATAAACCAGGCAGTTTAATGAGCGCATTTAAAAATATCTCCAGCGAAACTATCAGTAATCCCGGTGATTTGAAACTGTTCTATAGTCAGATTCGTAGTGAACGAGGCGGCAACATAGAACTGTTAGTTCCTGGCGGTTTAATCAACTCAGGCTTGGCGGTAGCTGGCACACTCAATAAGCCAGCCACTGATTTAGGAATTGTGTCTGTACGAGGTGGTTTCATTGACGCTTTTGTGAGAAATAACTTCCAGGTCAACCAGTCACGCGTGTTTACTTTAGGCGGTAGTGATTTGATGCTGTATTCCGCGTTGACCAATATTGATGCGGGACGCGGTGCGAAAACATCTTCCGCTACACCGCCGCCGGTGTTACGCATTAGTAACGGTCAGATCACTTACGATTATTCTGCTGCGGTTTCCGGAAGTGGTATTGCAGCGTTGACGGCTACTGGAGGTCAACCCGGTACAGTAGATCTGTTTGCACCATATGGCGAAATTAATGCAGGTGAAGCTGGTATTCGTTCAGCAGGTAATATTAATTTGGGTGCACGGGTGATTATTGGATCAGAAAATATTAGTGCTGGAGGCGTGACGGCAGGCGGACCAGTGGCTAGTGTTGCAGGTGTAAGTGTGAGTGCTCCTGCCTCTACAAACTCTTCTAGCCAAGGGAATCAAGGGGATCAGCTTGGTGATGCGGCCAAACAGGCATCAAACAATAAACTAGAGGCAGTACCATCGTTAATTACGGTTGAGGTAATTGCTTTGGGTGATGAGTCGACAGCATCAACTAAGTCTGTCACCCCAACTACGCAAGAAAGCGATGGAAAAATGAAAGCGAAGAAACAAGACCTTTAGAACTAGTCATGTAACTTTCCTGTAATAAATAATCGTTATTATCATGCATCACTCTTTGTAGAGGTTGAGACAAGCTTTGTCTCAACCTTTGCAACGCTAAGGACTTTATTTCAATATGCGCAAGCAAAATAACTATAAAAAATACAAAGTTATTTTTACCTTTCTATTGCTTGGGCAAAATGCCCACTCATTTGCAAACGAGACTTCCGATTTTATGTCGGACTCTGGAGCACCTATTTCACAGACTGATAAAAAGTCAGGATTGAATGAGATCGCTACGCCTGTTGTCAATCAAGAAGTGTATACGCAAGTTGCTGAAAAAGAAGACTCACTTTCAGAAAAAACCAATGATAAAGATACTAATTACTTTGATATTTTAGAGTTTCAGGTTGAAGGTAATACCAAGCTTAGCAACGTGCAAATTGAAGCGGCAGTTTACCCGCAGATGGGTGAGAAAAAGACCATTGCTGATGTTGAAAAAGCCAGGGAAGCGCTAGAAAAAGCTTATCACTTAGCTGGGTATCTGACGGTCCTCGTTGATATTCCGGAACAGGATGTTGATAAAAAAACTGTAAAGCTCAATGTGACAGAAGGAAAGGTTGGCCATTTACGGGTTAAAGATGCGCATTACTTCACATTAGGTCGCATTAAAGAGCTTGCCCCATCAGTTCAGGAAGGTGAGGTGCCGCATTTCCCAACGGTACAAGCCGATATTGCACGTTTGAACCGTACTACAGACAAGCGTGTTACGCCTGTCATGAAAGCCGGTAAAGTATTTGGTACGGTAGATGTCGACCTGAAAGTAGAAGATAGCTTGCCCGTGCATGCCAGCCTTGAGTTGAATGATAAGTATAGTCAAGATACGACGCGATTGCGCTTGAGCGGTATGGTTCGATATGACAATCTCTGGCAACGGGAACATAGCTTATCTCTAAACTTCCTTACCTCTCCAGAAAACACAGGTGAAGTTCAGGTGCTTTCTGCAAACTACCTAATGCGCTTTGATAAGAGTGACATGATGTTAGCTTTGTATGGTGTCAAGTCTAAAAGTAGTGTGAATTCAAGTGCAGTAGTTGGCGGATTAAATATTCTTGGAAACGGTACGATTCTTGGTGTGCGTTTAATAAAACCTCTGCCGTCGCTTGATAATTATTACCATTCCATTTCATTTGGTCTTGATTACAAAGACTTTGGTCAGACGATTATATATGGCAGTAGTTTTAATACGCCTGTTACGTACATGCCATTGTCTGCAGCGTATTCTGGTACCTGGCAAAATGGTTTAAGCAGCACGCAATTAACGACTGGTATTACCTTTGGGATGCGAGGACTAGTGGCTGATGAGGCTGAGTTCGCAAGTAAACGTGTTGGTGCGAAACCAAACTTTTTTGTTGCTAAAGCTGAATTAGATCGCACTCAAGCGTTACCTATGGGGTTCCAGGGGTTTGCAAAAATTGATGGTCAGTTTTCAGGTGATCCTTTGATTTCAAATGAGCAGTTTCTTGCAGGTGGTGCCGATTCGGTAAGAGGTTATTTAGAGGCGCAAGCGGCTGGAGATCAGGCGCTGCATACAACACTTGAAATCCGTACACCTGTATTGCTCAATAGTGTGACTTGGTTGCAGGATCTTAAGCTTTCAGCCTTTTATGATGCCGCACAAATCAGAACGATTAACCCATTAGCCGGGCAAGCAGAGAAGTCGCTTTTATCTGGGGCTGGTGTTGGTTTGCGCATGAAGGCATGGAAGAGATTCAATGTGAGTTTAGATCTAGCTTTGCCGCTTAAAGATTATTCAATTACCAAAAAAGGCGATCTTGCGAGCCATATGCGTGTCTGGTACGAGTTTTAAAACGAGTTTAAATATTAATGAAACGTGCAACAAAGTGTAGTTTATTCAGGGGATATAAGGTATGAAAAGATGGTTAGTTTTATTTGGTTTGCTGGTTGGGTTCATCCCATTATCGAGCATTGCTGCATGGAATGCTGATTGGACTAATCATAAAAAAATCTCCATTAATGCTGTGGGAGTGAATCCGGCTGTTGCACAGTTTCCAGTGGTTGTACGCCTGCACTCCGGAAACTTTGATTTCAGTAGTGCCAAAATTGACGGTTCGGATATACGCTTTATCGCGGCTGATGATAAAACTGAACTGAAATATCACATTGAAAAATATGATTCAGTGAATGAACTGGCGGACATTTGGGTGCAGCTTCCAAAAATTGATGCTGCTGAGAAAGATGCGCATTTCTGGATTTATTCTGGTAACGAAAAGGCCGCAGCAAGTGCTGATGCAAAAGCCACTTGGGATGCCAGCACCGTTGCTGCATTTCATTTTGCTGAAAAGTCACTGTTTCAAGATAGCTCAGCTACCGGCATCGTAGCCAGCGGCGAAATCACCGTGCAAAAGGCCGCGTTGCTAGGTGAAGCCGCAGTATTTACTAATAAACCATTTGTTATCCCAGTAAACCCTGCGCTTAAGCGTGCTGCAGGAGCCGGCTACACCTGGTCTGCCTGGATTAAGCCAGCAAGCTTGCCGCAGACTGCTGTTTTGTATAGTCAGGGCGATGCCATCAGTCTCAAACTTGATGGCCAGAAATTGAGCTTGAACGTAGGTGCCAGCAATATCTCCGGTGGCGAAATCAAGGCTGCGGCCTGGCAGTATGTGGCTTTTACCATGGAAGGCGGCAAAGCTAGTATTTATGTCAATGGCGTTTCAGTAGGTGCTGGTGATGCTCCAGTGGTTGATGCTGAATCTGAAATTAAAATCGGCGATGGCTATACCGGTGAAATGGACGAGATGGAGATTGCCAATGTCGCTCGTAGCGCGGGATGGCTCAAACTTGCTGCAAGTGCCCAGGGTATGGACAGTCAACTGTTAAAAGTTGAAGAGGGCGCGGACGAAGAGGGGGGAGATGACGGTAAGCCAAATTACATCAAAATTCTGATTGATAGCTTAACGCCAGACGCCAAAATTGTGATTGGTATTTTAGCGGTCATGTTCGCGATCAGTGTGTGGGTGATGGCAAAGAAAGCAATGTTGGTTTCTGTTACGGATAAAGACAATAAAAAATTCCTGGCGCGCTTTCAAAATGCTGGAAACGATTTATTGTCGCTTGATAAAGGCGCTAACTTCCCTAATTCAACGCTTTATAAGCTCTACTCTGCTGGTCTTCGCGAAATTCGTAAACGTGAAATCGCAGGACAGGAGCTGGGCTTGAGCGGTGCTTCAATGGATGCAATTAAAGCTGCAATTGATGCTGATTTAGTGCGCGAAACACAGAGGCAGAACGCAGGCATGGTGCTGTTAACCATCGCGATTTCTGGTGGCCCATTCTTAGGTTTGCTTGGTACGGTAGTCGGCGTAATGATTACCTTTGCTGCGATTGCTGCGGCTGGTGATGTGAACGTTAACGCGATTGCGCCTGGTATTGCAGCCGCCTTGTTAGCCACGGTAGCTGGTTTGGCTGTTGCGATTCCGGCTCTGTTTGGCTACAACTATCTGGCTAGTCGTATTAAAAATATTACGATTGCTATGCAAATCTTTGTTGATGAATTTGTGACGCGTACCGCTGAGTTGTACGGTAAATGATGCGTACTTCAATGATAAAACGTCCTTCAATGATAAAGCTAGGCACCGCAAATGAGACGTCATGTCTGAAGGCGTAAAGGAAGAGAACCAGCTCTACGACGAGATCAACATCACACCGATGTTAGATCTTGCGTATGTGCTACTGGTGATTTTTATCATTATGACCACAGCATCTGTGCAAGGCGTGAAGGTTGAAACGCCGTTAACGCAGGCAACGGCGCCGCTGGCTAAACCAAAGATGCGCGCTATCACAATCACTAGTGATGGGTCGGTTTATCTGGATGCTTATCCTGTTGATATGACTACGTTAGAGCAACGTTTATCAGAATACAAAAGCGGGAATCCTAATCTGCCAGTAGTGCTAAAAGCCGATGCTACTGCGCACTTTGATAAAGTCTCTGAAGTGCTTGGTATCTGCAAAAAACTGGATATCACCGAAGTAGGTCTTGTAACCAAGAAGCAGGCAGGCTAAGAACATGCAAGTACAAAATGATGCGCAACCGTATGACACTATCAACATTACGCCCATGCTTGATTTGGCGTACGTGTTGCTGGTGATCTTTATTCTAATGACGACAGCCGGCGTTCAAGGTTTAACCATGAACCTGCCTAAGCCATCCAATAAACCAAGCACAGAAAAGCACGACGTTAAAATCGTGCAAGTGCAGGAAGGTGGAGGAGTGCTCATCAACGGCATAGGCGTCAGCATGAGTGAGCTTGAATCGCAGCTTAACGCGGCAAAGGCAAAAGATGCCCAGTTTAACGTCATGATTCGAGGCGATGCCAATGCGCCATACGCAGGGGTCATCAGTATCATTGATCTGGTAAATAGGCTGGAGATTGCTAATGTAGGCTTAGTCACAGGCAAGATAGGTACATGATGCAAGGCACTGAAATGCATATAGAAGATGATGAGCAAACGCCAACAGCCATGACTGTCTGGTTAAAGCGTATTGCAATAATAGTGATTGCCTTGCTGGTATTAGCTTCACTGGGATACATGGTGAAATCGCTGCTCTCCGGTGGTTCAACACATAAAAAAGCTGTAACGACGATCAAGCTGCTGCCTGATACGCCACCTCCACCACCGCCTCCACCAAAAGAGCCGCCAAAGGAACAACCTAAGGATCAGCCCAAAGAAGTGAAAGAGGTGCCGCAGCCTAAGCCCGAACAAACGCCGCCAGCAGAAGTGCTGAAAATGGAAGGTGCTGCTGGTGATGGGCCAAGTCCATTTGCCGCAGGTGCCGTCAATAATGAATATAAAGGCGGAGATGTCGGCACCAAGATAGGTGGTGGTCCGAGTAAATACCAATTTGCCTACTACACAGGTTTGATTAAAAGCCAAATTGAAGATGCAATGGCTAAAGATAAAGTGCTTGCGAGTGGCGCTTACAAAGTTGTTGTTAAGGTTTGGGTCGCGGCCAATGGGCGTATTCAGCGCTACGAATTGCTTGGTTCTAGTGGTGATGCAGCAAGGGATGTGCTCATTAAAAAAGCGTTGGATGACATGCCAGCTTTGTCTGAACCTCCACCTGGCGATATGCCGCAGCCAGTCAAGTTAAGAATCTCTGCGCGTTCTGTAGGTTAAACAGAATTGAATTAAAAGTTAGTAATGTAATGACGAAATTTTTTGAATATGAAACGGGAATAAACATGATACAGGTGCAACAACTCAATGGAGCCTCTGAAAACCTACGGCGCGACGCATCTGCTGCGTTGCGCCTTAGCGGTATGTGCATTAATTTATCTGGTAGGTTAAGCACTAGAAGTTCTACTCAAATGCTTTTCACAATATCGCTAAAACCAATATTTGCGACTATCGCAGCGCTTTATCTTAGTACAGTTGTAAGTCCAGTAATGGCGGGTGAACGCGAATCTCTTGAGCAGTTGCGCGCAACAACAGTTAATTTAGTAAATTTGCTTGTTCAGGAAGGCGTGCTAAGTAAGGTGAAAGCTGATGCGTTGTTGCAGCAGGCAACACAAGATGCGGTTAAGGCCAAAGAAAAAGATGCAGTAGCCGATGCAGTGAACGCAGCAGCAGATGAAAAAATGGTCAGGATTCAATATGTGCCAGAATCTGTCAAAAAAGAAATGCGTGACGAAATCAAAAAAGATGTCATGGCGAAACTTAATTACAAAGCAGGTGAGCGTCTTGGTTTACCAGACTGGATTGATCGATTCGCTTTCGAGGGTGATATTCGTTTACGCTATCAAAAAGATCAATTTTCTGCTGGCAATCCATCCCCATCAGACTTTAATTTTGCCAATGATACTAACCTTAGTAATACCACGGAAGACCAAAATCGTTTGAGATTACGCGCCAGATTGGGTGCGAAAGTTAAGGTGAACGATTGGTTAACTGGTGGGATTAGAATGACCACAGGTGGGCTTAATGACCCAATCTCACCGAATCAGACGCAAGGTGCATCAAGTGCTAAATATACAATTGGCCTTGATCGTGCATATCTAAATGCCGAAGTCACACCTTGGCTAAATGTGGTTGGTGGTCGATTTGCCAATCCGTGGTTTTCAACAGACCTTGTTTGGGATCCAGATCTTGCATTTGACGGATTTGCGACTAGTTTTACACCGAAATTTAATGACAATTGGTCAAGTTTTGTGACGTTAGGCGCATTCCCATTAGCACAAAATGAAGTATCTTCTGGAAATGGATCTGCTACCAATAAAGCCAAAAGTAAATGGATGTATGGCTCACAAGTGGGTATTAAATGGACGTCAGCCAATCAGTCGTCGGTAAAGTTTGGTGTGGCCTTGTATGACTATAATAATGTTGAGGGTATATCCAACCCCACTAATTTGACATCGTATGATGGAACGTCTCCAGTTTTTCGGACTAAAGGTAACTCATATTTCGACATTAATGAGTTGAATAATAGCCCATCCACCACGTACGGTTTGTCTTCTAAATTTAGAGAGTTAAGCTTCACGGGTCAAGTTGACTTGGCTACATTTGATCCAGTGCATATTATTTTGACGGGTGATTATGTAAAAAACATTGGCTTTGATAGTCAGGAAATTGCTGCTAGAACAGGACTTTCCATTGATAGAACAGGGGAAATAGGCAAGCAAGTGAATGGCTATCAGTTGAAATTAGCTATCGGGATGCCGAACACTTATAAAGGTGGGGATTGGCAAGCCTTTGCAGGGTACAAAAGATTGGAAGCTGATGCGGTACTCGATTCTTATACAGACTCAGATTTCTACCTAGGGGGTACTAACGCCAAAGGTTGGATTGTGGGTGCTAGTTACGGGGTAGATAAAAATGCATGGTTAACAGCTAGATGGTTTAGTGCTGATGAAATTTCTCCACGCGCAGCGTTAACCCCATTATCGGTCGACGTATTGATGCTTGATCTTAATACCAAGTTCTAATAAATCGGCAACTGGAAATGGAAAACACAATTATGATGAAGATTCCACCTGAAAAAGCACTTTTTCTCGCTTTCTCTATTTTAGCCAGCACGTTGTCAATGCCTTCAATCGCTGCGGATAAAAAAGATAAATCTGTGCATCGGATGCAGCAAATGGTTCAGAAAATCCAGCAAGAAAAAGCTGAGCTGCAAACACAGATGGACCAGGAAAAGCAAGCAAGGGCTGGGCTTGAAGTTGAAGTTAAGAAGTCCGCTGGTGAAGCTAATGCCTTAAAAAGTAATTTAAGCGCAGCTAATCGAAAAGCAAGCTCGCTCGCTACTAGCTTGCTGCAGGCTAATACCGAGAAATCGGCGGTAGATACCAAACTTCAGCAAACACAAGCTTTGCTTGATAGTATGCAAAAAAGTTTATCTGATTTAACCTTGCAATATCAAACTGCTCAACATGATTTAAAAGTGAATGAGCAAGACCGCACCAAGTTGACAGGTAATCTTACCCAAAAAGGAAAAGTGCTTGAGGTCTGTGAAACTAAAAATACCAAGCTTTACGGTTTTGGCTTGGAGTTAGTCAAGCTGTACGATAAGCCCAGCACCTATCAAGCTATTTTGCGAACCGAGCCATTTACGCAATTAAAGCGCGTGGAACTTGAAAATATTCTTCAAGATTACAACGATAAGCTTGATGAGCAGCGTGTGAGTTCTATACAGAAATAATTGCAGTAATTACTCGGTGAGACCTTTACATGAATGTTTTAGAAATAAATACATTCATGTAAAGGTCTCTCGGTTTTTGTCAGCTACAAAACTATTTTTCTACCAGTTCGCTTTTTCCACCAGTTTATTCAGGGATATTTCTAGGCAGTATTGGGGAGATATTTGAGGCAGACTGGGTGCTGGTCTCACATCGAATGGCTTGGCGAGTCCACAATGCAGTGCTCTCTAAATGTGAGCGGTTAGCGCTGAAAGCGAACCCAATCTCACTACATTTTCATCACGTTGGATGTCCATCTGAAAGTAATAAAAGCAAGGCAACCCTTAATTGAGGGTTGCCTTGCTTGCTCAAGCTTTATCTTGCTTACTTTCTGACTTTATTTGTCGTCATCCTTATGCTCACCATTATGTTCACTTGGGAATCTGAATAAATTCATCAGATCACCGACAGCTGGTGCATTGCTAGGAATGTACGCATTTTTGTGCTTTGGGTTAGGCAGATTGTCACGGCTACGCTCGGACAATACAGGCAGTTCCCAGTTGCGTTCAATAAACTTGAGTACTGATGCGTGATCGTAGTAAGTATGATCTACAAAGCCTTCTTTAGCGTATGGAGAAACAACTACGAGAGGAATACGCGTACCATCACCAAAGAAGTCAACGTTCTGAATGCGCCCAGAGTCGAAGTAGCCACCACCTTCATCAGTGGTAATGACAATAGCCGTTGAAGCATAGAGCTCAGGGTTGGCCTGCACTTTAGCGACCAGGTCGGCAAGAACTGCTTCATAACGAGCTGGCGCAGAGTAGCCTGGATGTCCGCTATCCAGATTTTTTGGGACTACGAAAGACACGGCCGGTAGCGTACCTGCTGCAATATCAGCAAAAAACGTGCTTAAGCCTTTAAGATTGCCATGCAGGGCCGTACCTGAAATGTTGGACGATGCATTAAGCGGATCTCCCAATGTGTTGTAAAGGTAGGGCTTGGTTGCGGCAATCGCCTTAGGTGTTGCAATGGCGGTAATCACTGAGTCAGGCGTTCCTGCTGGCACAGCTGCCTTGACCGCTGCAAACACTTGTGAAAAGACAAACGGATATAACGAGTCGGCGGTTGCATCGGCATCATCATGACCACCGGTGTACCACTTCCAGCTAACATTATTCTCACTTAGTAACTCACCAATCGTATGTCTAGTTTGAGGTGGGTAGACGTAAGCGTTGGCATCTTCAAACTTAGGTAAATGGTCTGGATTGGTTTTAAGCGCGCCGTTCATGTCATAGGCCGGTTCGTAATTATTGACCAGATAATAAGCACCATCTTCACAGTTTTTATTGATTTCCTTGCGCTCTAGAAAACGGCTGATTGATGCTACACCAGGTTGGGTGTTGTCAGCGCAATTAACGTAAGAGCCGCCAGAATAACCATCGTGCGTGAAAAAGTTAGGATTAAGCAGACCTGATTGCGGGTTTGGATTTTCAATTTGGTTTATTGGAGGTACTTCTAGCAAACCATTTTTCTGATAAACCGCAACATCACCGGTAGCCAGTGCAAAAAAGTTGGCGCCAGTTCCACCCATCACTGACTGATGATAGTTGTCACTGATTGCAAATTTCTGCGCTAACGATTTGAAGTAAGGTGCATCACCTTGGTTCATATTGAAGAAGCCCATTTGCTCACCGCCTTGGCCGGAGTTGTCAGCAGTTACGCCAGCGGTTTCATTACCCATACCAGCGGTGCTTGCAGTCCAGGTAAATAAGTCGTGATGGCTGTTATCGCCGCCAGTTTGTTGCCACATCTGGAAAAAACGGTGCATTGGGTCGCCAAGGCCGCTGTAATAACTGGCAAACTTGGTAATCTGAAATGGTCCGTTAAGGCTTAAGCTGTCAAAACGATGATCCGGCACCGGCCCAGCGAATTGAAACGTGGCTAAATCAAGAGCACCGATTTTAGACGGGGTTGGTAACTGTGCAAATGGCACTGTACGCTTCGGTGACATGCTGTATAGATTATCTTTGTTGATAGCCTGTTTTTGCACGGCCTTGGCATAATTAGGGCCAGGGGTGCCGTCTGCATTGACAATTCCTTGCGAGACCAAATTGAAAATAGACTGTCCCTTAGACGGGATATATGTACCATATAAAGTATCAAAAGAAACATTCTCACCAACCACGACAATGACGTGTTTGATAGGGGTGACAGCCTCGCCTGCAAGCGCTGTCGTAACAGATCCCAAGGCGCAAAGTACGGCCATGGTTACGGCTCTGAGTTTAAAAATATTCATGAAAGTCTTTCCTTGTGGAGTTTGGAAAATGATTCACAAGCTGAACGGTGTGTCATACACCTCTTAGCGTTGATATATAGACACTACAGGGGGAAAGTTACAAGAAAATGATAGCGTTTAGTGGTCATGACTAGCGCTAAGCGTCAGGTGTATTTAATATAATTCAACGCGCTGCCCGCATTGGCCAAACTGCTGTAGCGCTGAAGATTGTTGCACGTTAAGTGCATGGTTTACTGCTGGAAAAATATTGAAAGAAGTTGTTATAGTTTCGTAGCTAAGCGGCTCGACGTTCAATGAACAGGTTGTTTCCAGCCACTTTTTTTGCTTGCTTCTTGGCGTTTACACACGCAGCCGCTACTTCATGGTGGGATTGGTAAAGATCTGGTTCGACTACTAGTGCACCTATGGAAATGCTGAGTATAGGGTGGAAACGTTTATCACCCTGACGGTCTTCCGTTTCAATGGCCCCACGCTGCCGATCGATATCGGAATAAAAGCTCGGAAAAGTATCACCGATTTTAGATAGGAACTCATGGCATCTGTTTTCCCAGTGTTCACTCTGGAATAAAACGATGAAATCATCCCCGCCAATGTGTCCGAGAAAATCATAAGGGCCGCAAGCTTCGGTCAGCAGGCGTCCGGTGAGTTGGATCACTTCATCTCCTTTTTTGAATCCATAGACATCATTAAATGGCTTGAAGTTATCCAAGTCGCAGTAGCATGCAATGAATGAAGTGCCGGATTGCAATAAGCTATCAATCTGCTCGCTGATGGGAACATTACCTGGAAGCAGTGTGAGCGGATTGGCATAGCGTGCAGCATTGATTTGCATTTGAGAGATTATTCTCAATAGATCGTGGCCGCTACCCATCCCGCGATATTGACCGTTATCGGTGATGATGAAGCCTACAGACAGGTGGCGTGGGTCACTTTTGAGAATCAGATCACTCAAGTCCTGCAAGCTGACCATTTTATCCACAATAATCGCCGCCTTATCCATCATTATCTCGCAAGGTCTGCGGCCATATAATTCACGGCGGTAAGGACGGGCATAGTCGTTAATCATCATGTTGCGGCCGATAAGTCCAACTGGGTGACCATCTACAACGACTGGAATAGCAAAAAGCTCTGAATTCTTGTCAAACATTTTGAACACATCTTCGTTGTTGCAAGTAGGTTCAACAGCAGGGATAAATTTAAGTAACTTTTCTACAGTAGCGCGATTCTGAAGTATATTTTCTCGGGAAATATCAGCGCGTATGAGGGACTTGCTGATGTCTGCAGAAATTTCTTGTGAGGGCGAAGCATTTGGCCGAGCAATAAGATAACCCTGACCGTAAGTAATACCCAGGTCACGAATGGCCATCAATTCATCTTGCGTCTCTATGCCTTCGGCAATGACTTGCGCACCAGATTTCGCTGCGATTTCCTGTATCGAGCGGGCAAATTGCATTTTGACAGGATCTAGATGGATATTATGGATGAAGTGTTTATCTACTTTAATATACTCAGGACGGATCTCGGACCACAGGCGTAAGCCAGAGAATCCTTCACCAAGATCGTCGATGGCTATCTCAAACCCCATATTACGGTAATGCTGTGTAGCATCGCGCAAAAGTTGATAATCTAAAGCTTGTGCATTTTCAGTAAGTTCAATCACCACCTGACTGGGTTGCAGGCCAAGTTCATCGAGATATTTTAGCGTTTCCCCGGTTTTTGAATCTGGCTGTAGCAATATGTCTGGGCTGACATTCAGGAATATTTTGCCTGAAAGATCGAGTCTAGCGAAAGATTCCAGCACTATGCGACGTGATAGGTACTCAACTTCCGTCACCATTCCGCAAGCTCTAGCCACGCGAAATAATTCAATTGGAGTATGAAGTACGCTGTTTGCCGGACCGCGTATCAGCCCCTCGTACCCTACGATTGTGGCATGCTGCATATCCAGTATGGGCTGGAAAACAGCAGTAAGCAGGCTTGCTTTAATAATGTCATGTAAGTGCAGGCACAAGGCCTCACTGGAATGCAGTGTCGATTCCTTGACGAGGATATTTTCGGCTATGATGTCCATCTTAACCATTCTGCAATTGAGTTAAAACAAACAATGTCATAACTAAATGACGTTATGATGAAATAAATTAACTTTAATGGCACTTTTTTACACTGATAGCACTTCGCTTTGAAGCGCTATGAACAGAGCATCTGGTTCAATAAAAAGTAATTTGAAACGTAGCAGCAGATTTTAATAGGTAGACATAAATCAACTAGAGTTGCTTATAGATATTAACTCTTTACCAAAAATAAGGGTAAGGTCTGTAGGTGTTTAACGCCGAAAATAGTACGATTTCCGCGTTTAGATAAGTGTGTGCACAGAAGCTCATTCATGGAGCGAGGCATCCATAATATTTCTTGTAAGCCTTATTTTAAGCCATTCTAACATTCTGTAAAATTCAATATGTCCCCAATTATAAATGCTTAACTGTAAATATCTTTTTTGGTTATGTTTATGAAAGCATAGGACTACATACGGTTACCAAATAGTTTACACTAGAGATTGTCGCCCCTCTAGCCAGCCTTTCTATATCACCTAGTCGTGCGTTTCTATGAAGCTCATATAAGCATTTTCAGCTTCACGCAATGCTTTCAAATCGGCATCATTGTTTGACTCGTTACAAACTGATAATGTCTTAAAAAAAGCATCTTTAAGCTTGGCTAATGTTTCTTGATTGGATAATGGCATTATTTGCATATAGAACCTCATAAAAATTTATTTACACTAAAAAATTAAGAATAAAGTGTTTTTGATGTTTAGTTCGTCTGTTACCGAACATTACGCCAGCTATCTTTTACGTTTTCTAGTTTGATATGATCTGCAAGCTATATGTAACTACTGCATCAGGTTATAAGTCATCAAGCCGCTTGTTTAATAGTTGATTAAGTTTTTACTAAGTGATCTAATATTTGCCATCAATCCACCTGTGAAGGCATTACGCGATGATGCAGCTTTACCTTTAGGTTTCGCCGGTTTGACTTGAATTCTGTAAGTGCCATGTTTACGCCCTTTATCGTCAGCTTGGGGGGCATCTTGTTTTGAGGTCTTTTAACATGCCCCCAATTATTCTGGATTTCTTAAGCTCATAATAAGCCTTAAAAAAACACTAATACAAGATAACGTTAGGGGTTGTGCGGGGTGCGTGGACTTCTTTGGACGAAAAAAACCCCAATTAAGGGGTATTTGGCGGAGAGCTAGGGATTCACTCACTTCCTATGTAAATCAGTGACTTACGTTCCTAGAGGTGTTGCACATGTATATAGCTGGTGTAACAAATCAACGAGAGAGATTCTACTGCATACTAAACAATGCGTCACTATACTTTGTAAATTATTTCTTATCGCCTCCCAAGCGAACGGAGCTAGGGACTGTTGAGCCGTGATAGCCTGCTTTTTGATTAGCTGCCACATGCATTTTTTGACGAGGAGCTTCTTTTTCTCCGCTCAGCTCCACCCCTGAAGCCTCAGCCTGCATCCTTACGTAACCTCTCAACATCTTTTCTTTGTAAAAATACCATCCAACACGGCCTTCAAGTGAGTCTAATATCGCACCGAATTTTTCTTGCTTCAGCCTTCTTACATAATCGCTGAATTTTGTTTGGGATTGAGGGGAAGGGCTAGTGTACCGCTTACGAATAACAACTTTGTATGACTCATACATGGCTGTGAGATTGCGACACAAGTCTTCACCATCTGCTGTCGCCCATACTACATTTTCATACTCTTCTTCTCTGTGAAGCACGGCTTGTTCGTAAGGTCTTTTCAATTCAGCAGTAATGCCTTCTACTGCCTTCCTTAACCCTAACTGGAAATGTTGATTTTCAATTTCTTCGACTATGTTGTCATCGCTAAAAGCTTCCCATAACATCTTCTCTGTCATTAGCTGGACATAATAAGGAAAACCATCGCTGACCATAGCAATACGCCACACAATGTGGTCGCTAATACTTAAATCAAAAGACTCTATAGCCTTATGTACTATCTCGTAACGACCTTCCCATGATAGTCTGAATAACTCAATAGTCTCTAGCTGCCTAAAGGCTGACTGGTGTGCACCTAGTAATTCATCTAGTGTCTTGCCTATAGCTGTAAATATAAACTTTAGGGGTACTGACTGGTCACCTAGTTGCTTTAATAAAGATGCGAATTTATTCCGCTCTTCAACGTTACTGATAGTATCAAACTCATCAATAACTACTATTGGTTTTATGGAGTGTCTCTCTGCTACTTGTGTTAGGAGGTCTGTAGCATCACTTATAGACTGAATTTGAGTGGATATATCTAGTACACTTGCCTCCTTGCTGTAGAGCCATTTAATGCCGCGCCATTCAAACCCTACTTCGCTTTTTTCTACTGATTTGCTTATTCTTGAGCGACTTAGTGCCTTATTCGCAATGTTAGCAATAATTGTTTTGAATGTGTCATCAACAGAGCCTGCGACGAATATAGGGGAAGCATCTGAACTTTGATACAAAAAGGCAGCCGTAGCTCCCAAGGAGCTTTTGCCAACACCTCTATCACCATATATAAAAATGTGCCTACCATCTTGAAAAAGTGCTCTCTCAATTCTCTCTAGTTCATTATCTCGACCTTTTAAGTGCTCTACGCTTCTAATAGGTCTGGTGGAGAACACTACCTCATTTAAGCGTGTGCCAAACTCATCTTTATTGAAGCCATTGAGAGCCATATATACCTCTTTAGATTGGTTGGAGTTGATTATGACAGGTTGTATAACTTAGTGCATAGTTGTCCGTAATAAGTGGTTACTTTTATTGAAAGGGTGTATTATTTGAACTCTGTAACAGGTATCAAAAAGGTAAGTGTGTGGCCCGTGGTGGAAAAAGACCTAACTCAGGCCCTAAGAAGCCTATGAGTGTTGACGCGCGTTTAAAAATGACCACCTGTGCGCGTTGAATTTTGACCAGGCGTTTAATAGGTGTAGATTACTACACCACTGTGGATAAGTCGACCAAACTGACTAAGTCTTAAGCTCCTTTTTTA
>Ga0209913_1000374_pt1 | contig 40187 bp, 35 predicted proteins | sample PersoiDNA2013203_FD_185805 | JGI IMG/M metagenome (GOLD analysis project Ga0209913, IMG submission 185805) | Permafrost soil microbial communities from the Arctic, to analyse light accelerated degradation of dissolved organic matter (DOM) -... | ecosystem: Environmental > Terrestrial > Soil >...
GGCAGGCCGGGCACCAGGTGCGGGTCGCAACACACCTGGCGCAGCTTGAGCAGGGCGTCCAGGATGGTGATCTGCGAGCTGGCAAAGCCCTGGCGCTGCAGCACGCGGCGCAGCAGGTGGTCGGCCGCCACGCGCACGCTTTCGTACAGCTCGCGCTGCACGCCCTGCAGCGTCACGTTGCGGGTGATCTCGATCTTGGGCGGCAGTTCTGTGGCCACCTGGTCCTTGCGCCGGCGCAGGATGAAGGGCCGTACCCGGGCCGCCAGCAGGCGGGCGCGCAGGGTTTCGCCGTTGACCTCGATGGGCTTGCGCCAGTGCTGCTGAAAATGCCGCGCCGTGCCCAGAAAGCCCGGCATCAGAAAGTCGAACAGCGACCACAGCTCGCCCAGGTGGTTCTCCAGCGGGGTGCCTGTCAGGCACAGGCGGTGCTCGGCCTGCAACTGACGCAGCGCCCGGGCACTGCGGCTGTCGGCGTTCTTGACCATCTGGGCCTCGTCCAGCACCACCCACTGCCAGGGCTGCTCGCGCAGGGCCCGCACATCGCGCCAGGCCAGGGCGTAGCTGGTCAACACCACCTGGTACCGGCCCAGGTGGGCAAAGTGCTCGGCACGCTCGCTGCCGTGCAGGGTCAGCACGCGCAGGCTGGGGGCCAGGCGCTGCAGTTCGAGCTGCCAGTTGAAGATCAGCGAGGCCGGCAGCACCACCAGGGCGGGCCGTTGCAGCCGCCCGGCCTGGTGCTCCAGCAGCAGGTGGGCGATGGTCTGGGCCGTCTTGCCCAGGCCCATGTCGTCGGCCAGCACGCCGTGCAGGCCGTGCTCGCGCAGGTACTGCAGCCAGGCCAGGCCTTGCAGCTGGTAGGGGCGCAAGGGCAGGGGCCAGTCTGCGGGCGCGGCCACCGGCGGCGGGCTGCCGGCCTGGCGCAGGCGCTGCACCCAGGGGCCCAGGCTGTCTTCGCCCTGCACGTGCCAGGGCACAGGCGCGGCGAGCGCACCTTCAGGGCTTGGCTCCAGCGGGGCCTTCAATGGCTCCAGCGGAGCCCGCAGCTGTTCCAGCCGGGGCAGGTCCCAGGCTTGCAGGCGCCACGGGCCGGCGGCCTGGCGCGGGTCGCTCAGCAGGTCGAGCAGGGCGGCCACGATGGGTTTGAGGGTGCCGGCGGGGGCCTCTAGGCGTTTGCCGCCGGGGGCCCGCAGCGTCACCACGCTGAGGTCGTCGATCGCGCGCAGGCGTTCGGTGCTCAGCCAGCGGGCGTCACGCCGCAGCAGGTCGGCCAGAATGGGCCCCAGGTCCAGCGTCTGGCCTTCGATCACCACGCCCAGGGTCATGAACCAGGCCCCGCTGCGCGGTGGCAGGCCCAGCGGCGCGGGCTCGGGCGGGCGCTGGCCCAGCGGGCCGGCCACCTGGCGGCCCAGCACCTCGCCGGTGTCGGGCTCGATCAGCAGGCGCCAGGCTTCCACCGGCACGCTCTGGTGGGCAAAGCCGGGCTTCACCACCACGCGCCAGCCGGCGCTCTGCAGCAGCGGCACCTCATCGGCCCAGAAGTCGCCAAAGGCCTCCTCCTGGGGCAGTGACCACAGGCCTTGAGCGCGGTCCTCGGGCAAGGCCTGGGCTTCGGCTTCGGGCGAGCGCCACTGCAGGGTGTCGGCCTTCAGTGGATGCAGGCCCAGCTGGCGCAGGCGATCGGTGGCCTGGGCTTCGGCCGCCAGATCGCGGTGCAGCAGCACGGCCTGACCGCTGGCGTCGGTCAGGCGCTCGGTGGGCAGCGGGCGCTGGCCCAGCACGCTGCGCGGGGCTGGCGTCTGCCACAGAGGCTGCTCGTTCACCAGGTACACCCAGTCAACCCAGGCCACCGTGACCTGCTCGCCACGCGGCCCGAACACGCCGTCGCGGCACAGGCCCAGCAGGCCGTCGCCACGGCCCAGGGTCTGCAGCGTCAGGCTGGGGGTGAGCCGGCCCTGCACGGTGCGCAGGCCGGGGCGGCGCGGTGGGGTTGGGATGGCAGAGGCAGGAAGGGAGGGCGGCAGCGCAGGCATGGCCGCCGATTGTCGCCTTGTCAGACCGCCGGCCCCGGTCTGCCGGGGGAGGACAATGCGGGTTTTGCGCAATTTTGAGTTCAACCATGTCCCTGGCTTCACCCTCCACCTTGCCCTTGATCCCTGACGTGCCCGACCTGCACGATGCCGCGCTCACGGCGCGCCTGCAGCACCTGATCGATCACAAGACCAAGCCCCTGGGCGCCCTGGGGCAGCTGGAGTCGCTGGCCCTGCAGCTGGGCCAGATCCTGGGCAGCGAGGCACCGGCCCTGCGCCGGCCCCAGATGCTGGTCTGCGCGGGTGACCACGGCCTGGCGGCGCGCGGCGTGTCGGCCTACCCGGCCGATGTGACCTGGCAGATGGTCGAGAACTTTCTGGCCGGCGGTGCGGCAGTCAGCGTGCTGGCCCGCCAGCATGGCCTGGACCTGACCGTGGTCGACTGCGGCGTGCGCCGCGATTTCGAGCCCCGCCCCGAGCCGGCCACCGGCGCGCCGCGCCTGCTGCAGCGCAAGGTGGCCCAGGGCACCGCCGACGCGGTCGAAGGCCCGGCCATGACCGCCGCGCAATGCGAGCAGGCGCTGCGCCAGGGGCGTGAGGTGCTGGCCGGCCTGCCCGGCAACACCTTGCTGCTGGGCGAGATGGGCATTGGCAACACCTCTTCGGCCTCTTTGCTGCTGGCCTGGGCCAGTGGCCGCCCGGTGGCCGAGTGCACGGGCCGAGGCACCGGGCTGGACGAGCCCGGCGTGGCCCGCAAGGTTGCCGTGTTGGAGCAGGTGATGGCGCGCCATGCCGACATCGGCCGCCACGAGCCTCTGCGCGCCCTGGCGGCCTTCGGTGGCTTCGAGGTCGTGACGCTGGTGGGCGCGGTCCTGCAGGCGGCCGCCGAGCGCCGCGTGGTGGTGGTGGACGGCTTCATCACCACGGCCGCCGTGCTGCTGGCCTGCGAACTGGCGCCCGCGGTGCGCCAGCGCTGCGTGTTTGCCCACCAGTCGGGCGAACGCGGCCATGCCTTGATGTTGCAGCAATTGAAGGCTGAGCCCCTGCTGAGCCTGGGTTTGCGCCTGGGCGAGGGCTCGGGCGCCGCACTGGCCTGGCCGCTGCTCGATTCGGCCTGCCGGGTGCTGGCCGAGATGGCCAGCTTCGAATCCGCGGGGGTGTCGCAACAGCAGGGCTGAGCCCGGCGAGCGGATCAACCCTGCCGCACGCAATGGCGGCCGTCGTTCTTGGCCTGGTACAGCGCCTTGTCGGCCCGGGCCAGCAGGGCATCGATGGACTCGCCTGCCTCGACGGCCGTGGCCACACCAATGCTCACCGTGCAGCCCAGGGCGGGTGGCGCGGGCTGGGCCTGGCGCACGCGCTCGGCCACCCCCAGGGCGGTGGCCGCATCGGTGCCGGGCAGCAGCACCAGGAACTCTTCACCGCCATAGCGGCCCAACAGGTCGGTCTGGCGCAACATGCGGCGCGTGCGGGCCGTGAACTCGATCAGCACGGCGTCGCCCTGCTGGTGGCCGAACTGGTCGTTGATGGCCTTGAAATGGTCCAGGTCCAGCATCATCAGCGACACCGGGTCGCCGTGGCGGCGCAGCCGGGCCAGTTCCTCTTCGGCGCGCTGCAGCACGGCGCGCCGCGTCAGGGCCTGGGTCAGGGTGTCGTGGCTGGCCAGGTGCTCGAACTCGATGCGCAGCCGCTCGGTGGCGCACAGCACCGAACCCACGGTCAGCATCAGGATGGAAACCGCGTTGCCCGACAGGTAGGCCAATTGCATCAGGCCGGGCTCCATTAGGCCTTCTCCCGCGTGCCCCAGCAAGACACTGATCAGGCGGGCGCCGAGGATGGCGCTTTGCAGGCCCAGCACCAGCACCACCACGGTCTGGCTGAAGCTGGTGGGCTGGCGCAGCATGAAGCGCATCTGGGTCAGAAACAGCGCACCCATCACGCTGGTGAACAGCATCAGTCGCACGTCGTACGAGGGTGACACCCAGGTGAACCAGGCCATGACCGGCAGGCAGCCGAGCACCGTCAGGGTCCAGCCCTTCCAGCGGGCCTGCCCCGTGAAAAAGTATTGATTGCCGACGTGGTAAGCCAGCACGCCGCCCATGAGAACTTCATTGGCCAGCACCACCGAGATGAGATCCGGCAGGTGCCCGCGCAGGCCGAACAGCACCGTGCTGGCGCACCACAGCAGCGGTGCGCAGGTCAGCAGACCCAGGCCTTGGCGCAGATGGCGTGGGTAGCTGCGGCGCATGAAGATCAGCACCAGGGACATCAGCAGGGCCAGCAGGCCCGACAACATCATGATCGACCGGGCGTCGAGTGCAGACAAATGATGGCTTTCAGGCAGTGCAGTGGTCGTTGCCGCCGGGTCAAGCCCTTGGGCGACAGGCGGTTCGGATGACAGTATACGAAGCCTTTACAAAGCCAAAAAGTTTCAGATCTGCTGGTTTTCCCGGCTTTTTATGTTCGATGACGAACTGATCGTTCCGGCCAATGGCTTTGATCTTGCCGGCCATTGCGGGGGGCGGGCAGGGCTGCCTAGACTGGCCCGGTCCTTCACCCCCCCCACCGCCATGAGTCCGACCCTTGCGCCCCCCATGACCTCTGTCAGCCCGACCCAGTCCGCCCCCTTGGCGGGCGTGCGTGTGCTCGACCTGACGCGCCTGCTGCCCGGGCCGATGTGCACCCTGCACCTGGCCGATCTGGGGGCCGAGGTGCTCAAGATCGAAGACACGGGGGCCGGTGACTACGCCGCCCGCGCCGTGCGCGAGCTGGTCAACCGCAACAAGCAGGGCCTGCGCCTGGATCTGAAGCAGGCTGCCGGCCTGGCCGTGCTGCAGCGCCTGGTGCGCGAGGCCGATGTGCTGGTCGAGGGTTTTCGCCCAGGGGTGATGGAGCGCCTGGGCGCCGGCTACCCGGCGCTGGCCGCGATCAACCCGCGCCTGGTCTATTGCAGCCTGACCGGCTACGGTCAGACCGGCCCGCTGCGCGATGCGGCGGGCCATGACCTCAATTACGCCGGCCTGGCCGGTGTGGCCGAGCAGATCGGGCAGCCGGGCCAGCCACCCGCCTTGTCGAACGTGCCGGTGGCCGATCTGCTGGGCGGCAGCATGACCGCGGTGGTGGGCATCCTGGCCGCCTTGTTCGATGCCCAGCGCACGGGCTTGGGTCGCCATGTCGACATCGCCGTGGCCGATGGGGTGCTGGCCCATGCCGTGCTGCCACTGGCCGCAGTCAACACCCAGGGCCACACCAGCCCGGTGGGCCAGGGCAAGCTGACCGGGGCCTTGCCGTGCTATGCGGTGTACACCGCGGCCTGCGGCGGGCACCTGGCGGTGGCGGCCCTTGAGAAGAAGTTCTGGGACCTGTTCTGCCAGCACATCGGCCGGCCCGACTGGCAGGCCCGCCACCAGCCCGCCACTGCGGCCGGCTGCGAGCAGATGCGTGCCGAGCTGCAGGCCCTGATCGGCAGCCAGCCCCTGGCCTGGTGGGCTGAGCACCTGGCGGGCGTGGACTGTTGCGTCACCCCGATCCTGAAGCTGGAAGAGGCGCTGGAGCACCCTCAGTTCCAGGCGCGCGGCATGGTGTTGCAGCAGCCCGACGGGCAGCGCCAGTTGGGCTGCCCGGTGCGCATGAGCGGCTTTGAATTCGCCCTGCGGCAGCCTGCGCCCCGGCCCGGCGAGCACACCAACCCGGTGTTGGCCCAGGCCGGCTACAGCGGCGCCGAGATCGAGGCCCTGCGTGCCCAGGGGGTGGTGGCCTGAGCCTTCCGGCAGGCGTGAATTTGTGGCCTGGGCCCCGGCTGGCCCCTGTCAAACCAAGGAGACAAGCACATGAAGACCGGATTCTGGAGAGGGCGTGCGCGCCCATTGGCCCGCCGGGCCGCGATGGGGGCCCTGCTGGCGTCGCTGGCCTGTCTTGCCCTAGCGCCGGCAGCGCTGGCCGCCGAGGTGTTCCCCAGCAAGCCCATCACGCTGATCCTGCCGTTTCCGCCCGGCGGGGCCACGGATGTGCAGCTGCGTGCCCTGGCGCTGGCGGCCCAGCGGGAGCTGGGCCAGCCCATCGTCATCGTCAACCGCCCTGGCGTGGGCGGCACCCTGGGGCCGGCGGCCATGGCCCAGAGTGCGGCGCCCGACGGCTACACCATCGCGCTGATCGCGGCCACGCTCTTTCGCCTGCCCCACCTCATGAAGGTGAGCTACGACCCGGTGGCCGATTTCAGCTACCTGATCTGCCTGACTGGCTACACCAACGGCCTGGTGGTGCGTCAGGACGCCCCCTGGAAGACCGTGCAAGACCTGCTGGCCGATGCGCGCAAGCAGCCCGGCGCCATCAGCTTTGGCAGCACGGGGCGGGGCAGCAGTGGCCACATTGCGATGGAGCGCCTGGCGCGGGCGGCCGGGGTGCAGTTCAATTTCATCCCCTACAAGGGCATGGCCGAAGAGACGGCCGCCCTGTTGGGCGGGCACCTGATGGTCATCTCTGACCCGGGCTGGGGTGCGCTGGCCGAGTCGGGCAAGGCCCGGGTGCTGGCCACCCTGGGTGAGAGCCGCCTCAAGCGCTGGCCCGAGGTGCCCACGCTGCGCGAGCTGGGCTTTGACCTGGTGGTCAACTCGCCCATCGGCCTGGCCGGCCCCAAGGGCATGGACCCGAAAGTGGTCAAGGTGCTGCACGATGCCTTTCGCAAGGCCATGGCCGACCCTGGCTTCAACCGGGCGCTGGAGCAGAACGACCAGGTGCCGCTGTACCTGAGCGCCGAGGACTACACCCGCTACGCGGCCGAGCAGACCGCCCGCGAGAAGGTGTTCGTGCAGGATCTGGGCCTTAAACTCGACTGATGCCATCGACCGAGGTGACCCGACACACCATTGCCATCCTGCAGGTCAGCCAGATCCTGCAGGGCGTGCGAGGCCGTGGCGTCGATGTGCAGGCCCTGCTGCGGCGTGCCGGCATCGTGCCGGCGCTGCTCGATTCGCCGCTGTCGCGCGTCACGCAGGCCCAGTACGCGGCGCTGATCAAGCTGCTGAGCCGCAGCACCCGCGACGAACTCTGGGGCCTGTGCAGCCAGCCCGTGCCGCTGGGCCACTTTGCCCAGATGTGCCGCCTGCTGGTGCAGTGCCGTACCCTGGGCGAGGCCCTGCGCACCGGCCTGGCCTACTACCACCGGGTGCTGCCCGACTTCGTGCCCCGCCTGGTGGTGCACGACGGCCAGGCCACCGTGCGCCTGGTGGGGCGCGGTGAGCGGGCCGTGGAGCGGGGCTATGCCGATCGCACCTTCTGCTTTTTCACCTACGGGCTGGCTTCGTGGCTGGTGGCGCGCCGCATCCCGGTGCTGGAGGTGATGTACCGGCCCATCGACCAGGGCTACAGCAGCGATGCGGGGCGCCTGTTTCAGGCCCCGGTGGTGTATGACCACCCCTGGGTGGGCTTTCGCTTCGAGGCCCGCTGGCTGGCCTTGCCGGTGGTGCAGACGCCGCAAAGCCTGCAGGAGTTCCTGCGCCAGGCACCGGCCAGTCTGCTGATCCGCTACCGCGACCAGACCAGCCTGAGCGAGCGCATCCGCCGGCTGCTGAGGCGCCACCTGGCGGGCGAGATGCCCTCGCTCGAATTCGTCTCCGACTACCTGGCCATGACACCGCAGACCCTGCGCCGGCGCCTGCGCGACGAGGGCCTGGGCTACCAGGCCATCAAGGACGACCTGCGCCGCGACGCGGCCATCGAGTACCTGGGCCAGCCTGAGCTGACCCTGCTGGACATCGCCAACCGCCTGGGCTTTTCCGAGGCCAGCACCTTTCACCGCGCCTTCAAGGGCTGGACCGGCCTGGCCCCGGGGGTGTATCGCCAGACCCTGCTGCGGCCGCACGCCGAGTCCGGGGTGTCGGACCCGGCGACCCGGGCCTTGCCGCATTGAGGTTGCGGCGGATGCCCTTTCCGGATCAGCCCCGCATCAGGGCCTCGGCCACCGCCGCAAAGGCCGGCAGCGTGATCGGGTCGTTGCTCACGCCGCTGGCCACCGGGTGCGAGCCAGTGCGCACGATCACCATCTCGGCGGCGGGGTCGATGTAGATGCACTGGCCGTGCACGCCGCGCGCCATGTAGGCGCCGTGGGTGTTGTGGCTGACCCACCACATGCTGCGGTACGACCAGCCCGGCAGGGTGGCGCGGTAGCCCTCGGCCTGGGCAAAGTGGCTGCGTTGGCCGCCGGCCTCGATGTCGGCCACCACCGCCTCGGGCACCACCTGGCGGCCATTGAAATGGCCACGCAGACGCATCATCTCGCCGAAACGGGCCAGGTCGCGCACGGTGGCGCTCATGCCGCCGCCGCCAAAGGCCGCACCCGTGGGGTCCTGTGAGATCGCCGCGTCGTGCGCCGTGCCCAGGGGCTGCCACAGCTGCTGCGAGATCTGATCGGCCAGGCGCTGGCCATGCAGGCGCTCCAGCAGCCAGCCCAGCACCTGGGTGTTGACGGTCTTGTAGGCAAAGGCCGTGCCGTGCTCGCCCTGCTGGCGCAGCGTGGCCAGAAACTCGCCATAGCTGCGCGGGCCGGCATAGCCCTCAGGCCGGGGCAGCAGGCCGCCAGCGCGCGAGAAATCCCAGATGCCGGCCTGCGGGTCGGCATAGTCTTCCGAGTAGTCCAGCCCGATCAGCATGTCCATCACCTGGCGCACGCTGGCTGAGCCATAGGCGCTGTGGCGCAGCTCGGGCAGCAGCTCGGCCACGGGCTGCTGCGGGTCGAGCCGGCCCTGTTGCACGTCCACGGCAGCCAGCGTGCCCACAAAGGACTTGGTGACCGAGAACAGCGCGTGGCCCCGTTCGGCGGCGCCTTCGCCAAAGTAGTCCTCTTGCACCACCCGGCCGCGGTGCAGCACCAGGATGCCGTCGTAGTAGGTGCGCAGCAGCGCCTCGCGCCAGCTCAGGGTCTCGCCGTGCATCGAGGTGAAGTGCAGGGCATCCAGATCATCGCGCAGGGCCAGCGGCAGCTCGCTGGGGGCCCCGGGCGCCCGTGCGATGGCGGTGGTGGGCACAAACTCGCGCAGGTGGCTCAGGCTCCAGCGCAGCTGCGGAAAACGCAGAAAGCTGCCGTCATCAAAACGGATGGTCTTGTCGGCCGGCGGCGGCGAGCCCTGCATCCAGCCCAGGGCCCGCGGGTCGCTGGCGTGGGCGTCGGGCCAGGTGGCGGGCGTGGGCTGCGAGGGCGATGACGGGTTCTGAGGGGTGTCTTGCATCGAAGGGTTCCTTTCTGGCCGGAAGGGCTATTCAAGCACGGTTGGGCGTCGGCTTCAGCCCGGTGTAAGACACTGTGGCGACGTGGACCCCAAAGCCGACGGCCCGTGACCACCACAGGGGCGGGCACGGGCCGTCAGGGCGCAGCTGGAGTGCGTTGTTTACTTCACTTCGCTCACAAACTGTGCGTTCGGGCGGCGCACCTTCTTCAGGTTGACCAGCCAGTCCTTGTCTTCTTCGCGGTAGCCCAGCGGCAGGATGATCACGCTGCGCAGGCCCTTGGCGCGCAGGCCCAGGATCTCGTCGAGGGCGGCGGGGTCGAAGCCTTCCATGGGGGTGGCGTCCACGCCTTCGGCGGCGGCCGCGATCAGCGCGGTGCCCAGGCCGATGTAGGCCTGGCGGGCGGCGTGCTGGTAGTTGGCTTCGGCGTCACGGCCGGGGTAGAGCGCCAGCAGCTTGGCGCGGTAGGCTTCCCAGCCTTCGTTCTTGAAACCACGTTCGTCGTTGGTCAGGTCGAACATGTGGTTGATGCGCTCGGCGGTGTAGTTGTCCCAGGCAGCGAACACGATCAGGTGCGAGCCGTCGGTGACCTGGCCCTGGTTCCAGGCGATGGCCTTGATCTTCTCGCGCACTTCGGGGTTGGTCACCACGATCAGCTCGTAGGGCTGCAGGCCGCTGGAGGTGGCGGTCAGGCGCACGGCTTCGATGATGCTGTCGACCTTGTCCTGGGGGACGGCCTTTTGCGGGTTCATCTTCTTGGTGGCATAGCGCCACTTGAGCAAATCTTTCAGGTTCATGGTGCGGACTCGGAAATGGGATTGGGACGGGTTTTTGACCCGGTGTTCCATCGCTGGCACCGGGTGTGAGTCGGATTCTGCCACCCGGCGCAATTTCTTGCTGAGAACGCAATATTTTCTGTAATCGACGGCGGCTTGTTGTGATTAGTCACCGAAGTGACTTGACGGTCTGGCAGCGCGTTGCACGAAGCGCTGGCCTATTAGCCACGATTCGCGGTTGAGTCGCCGCGGAATGTACGTTATTGTCATTTGGTAGCGGTACATATGTCACGAGAACTCACAAATCTGAGGTGATGCCATGCTCAAAACGCTCCGTGCCCGCTTGATTGCCATCTGTGTGGCGATCACCGTGGTGTCTCTCCTTGCACTGACCCTGGCCACATTGGTCGTGGTGCACCGAGATACCGGGGCCAGTCTGGACGATCGCCTGCATCAATTGACCCAGACCCATGCCAACGAGCTGACGGAATGGGTGCGGGAGAAGCAACGTATCACCAGTTCTCTCAAAATCGCAGTCGGGCAGGCAGAGCCCGTGCCTTTCTTGCTCGCGGCCAAGCAGGCTGGCGCCTTCGACGACACCTATTTTGTCTACGATGACAAGCGCAACATCTTTGCCCATCCCATGCCTGATACCTACGATGGCACGGCACGCCCCTGGTACAAACAGGCGGTGCAGACCGGGGGCCCGCTCTGACGCCAGCCTACGTGGATGCCAGCACGGGCAAGCTCACCATCAGTTTTGTCGAACCGGTGGGCACCAAGGAAAAGCCGATTGCGGTGGTGGGCAGTGACATGCACCTCGACACGGTGTCGCGCAAGGTCATGGAGATCCATCCCATCCCCAACAGCTTTGCGTTCCTGCTCGACGGCGAGGGCAAGGTCTTGGCTTACTCCAAACCCGAGACGGTGCTCAAGCCGGTTTCTGCCATTGCTGCGGGCTTGGAGTTGCCCATGTTGTCCGCCTTGAGTGACCAGGGCGGGCATGTGGTGCTGGACATCAATGGGGCCAGCCAGATGCTTTATGCCGCCAAGGTCAAGGACACGCCCTGGCTGCTGGCGATTGCCATCGACCAGGCTGACGCCACCCGACCGGTGCGTAACCTGATCCTGGTGGCAGCCGGCATTGCCTTGCTGTGTGTGCTGGTGTCGATCGCCTTGTTGACGGGGGCTGTGCAGCGCCTTTTGCGTCGGCTGGGGTTGGTCGAGGCGGCCCTGCGGGACATCGCGTCGGGTGAGGGGGATTTGACACGGCGCCTGACGGCCGATGGTGAGGATGAGCTGGCCAACATCGGCCGGTCGTTCAATCAATTCGTCGACAAGATCGCCCATGTGCTGCTGCGCATCCGCGATTCGTCCGAATCTGTCCGGGTGGCCACCCGAGAAATCGCCAGCGGCAACCATGACCTGTCGGCCCGCACCGAGCAACAGGCTGGCTCGCTGGAGCAAACGGCCGCCGCCATGGAACAACTCACGGCCACCGTCCAACAGAACGCCGAGAACGCTCAGCAGGCCAATGTGCTCGCCAGTGGGGCCTCTGAAGTGGCTTCCCGCGCCAGCTCGGTGGTGGGTGAGGTGGTGAGCACCATGCAGGGCATTGAGCACTCAGCCAGGAAGATCGTTGAAATCATCGGTGTGATCGATGGCATTGCGTTCCAGACCAACATCCTGGCGTTGAACGCAGCCGTGGAGGCCGCCCGGGCGGGAGAGCAGGGGCGTGGCTTTGCCGTGGTGGCCTCCGAGGTCCGTACCCTGGCCCAACGCAGTGCCACAGCGGCCAAGGAAATCAAAGAGCTGATCGGTGAATCGGTGTCCCAGGTCGACAAGGGCAGCCGCCTTGTTCAGCAGGCTGGCGGCACCATGGACGATGTGGTCAAGAGTGTGCAGCGGGTGACCACCATCGTGGGTGACATCACACTGGCCAGCCAGGAGCAGAGCACGGGCATCGCCGAGATTGGCAGCGCCATCACCTTGATGGACCAGGCCACCCAACAGAACGCCGCTCTGGTTGAGCAGGCCACGGCCGCCGCGCAGTCCCTGCAGCAACAGGCGGTTGAGTTGGCCGATGCAGTGGCGGGTTTTGTACTGGACGACGGGGGCGACCGGCCTTATGCAGGGCAGGGCAAGCCGTCCGCTTCGGCCTCTGCAATGCGCTCTGGAATGCCTTTGACACGGTCCTCCGTCGAGCCGCCGCAGCTGCGCTGACGAGGACCGCTGGCCCTCATGCGCCACAAGGCGCAGGCCGATGCGCGCACCGCGTCGTGAGCGCGCTGGTATTTTCTGCCAATCAGATTGGCTCAATCGGCGATTGGCGAGGTCCCTGGAACTGCGCAAACTGAAGGCCTGAATCTGTTCATAGAAACAGATCGGTTTCTCAAATCCAGGAGACAAGACATGCGTGTTTCACGTCGATCTGCCTTGCAGGCCGTCGCAGGCATGGGGCTGGCCTCAGGCTGGCTCCGCGCCTTGGCCCAGGCCCTCCCACAGGCCTATCCGGCCAAGCCGATCCGGCTGGTGGTGCCTTACCCGGCGGGGGGTGGCACCGACATCATGGCCCGCATCCTGGCCACCCAGTTGGCGCAAAGCTGGGGTCAGCCGGTGCTGGTCGACAACAAGCCCGGGGCCAGCGGCATGCTGGGCAACGACATCGTGGCCAAGGCCGCGCCTGATGGCTACACCGTGCTCGTCAGCATCACGGCCATGATCCAGTCGCCAGCACTTTATGCCAAGGTGCCTTATGACGTGCTGCGCGACTTCGCCCCCGTGTCGCAACTGGCCACCTCGTCCGATCTGTTCATCGTGCCGGCCAGCTCGCCGGCCAGGAGCCTGGCCGAATTCATCGCACTGGCCAAGGCGCGACCGGGCAAGCTCAACTACGGCACCTATGGCAACGGCACCTCCTCGCACATGCATGGCGAGCTGCTCAAGATGGCCGCCGGCATCAACCTGATCTCGGTGCCCTACAAGGGCGCCGGCCCCGAGGTGAACGACCTGCTCGGCGGCCAGCTCGACTCGGCCTTTGTCGACGCCACCTCCATCACCCCGCACCTGCGCTCGGACCGCATCCGCGTGCTGGCCATCACCGGCACGCAGCGGCACCCTTCGCTGCCCGAGGTGCCCACGCTGGGCGAGCAGGGGCTCAAGGGCTTCGAGTCCAACGGCTGGTTTGGCGTGTTTCTGCCGGGCGGCACCCCGCGCCCCATCGTCGACAGGTTGGCAGCCGAGGTGCAGCGCATCGTGGCCGGGGCCGAACTCAGCGGCCGCCTCAAGGCCATGGGCCTGACCCCGGTGGGCGGTACTCCCGAGCAGTTGCAGGCGGTGCTGGCCAATGACCTGCCCAAGTGGGAGCGCATCGTGCGCGAAGCCCGCATTGCCATCGAGTAGCCGCGCGCGCCCGCTTCTTTTTTCTGTTTCCCCGAACCCCGGGCCCGTGGTGGGCCCCCAGGAGACCTCCATGAATGCTGTTCAAGCTTCGCAACGTGCCGTCCATGTGGTGGGCGTGGGCATGATCCCCTTCACCAAACCCGGGGCCAGCGAGCCCTACACCGTGATGGGCGCCCGCGCCGCCCGCCTGGCGCTCGACGACGCCAAGGTCGACTACGCCCTGGTGCAGCAGGCCTACGTGGGCTATGTGTACGGCGATTCGACGGCCGGGCAGGCCGCGATCTACGGCGTGGGCCTGAGCGGCATCCCCGTGTTCAACCTGAACAACAACTGCGCCACCGGCTCGAGCGCGCTGTACCTGGCGCGCCAGGCGGTGGCCAGCGGCATGGTCGAGTGTGCCATCGCCCTGGGCTTCGAGCAGATGCAGCCCGGCGCGCTCAAGGGCGCCTGGGACGACCGCCCCTCGCCCATGGCCCGCTTTGCCGAAGCCATGGATGCGCACCAGGGTTACGAACCCCAGACCCCGCGCGCCGCGCAGTTCTTCGGTGGCGCCGGGCGCGACTACATGCGCCAGTACGGCGCCCGCGCCGACACCTTTGGCCGCATCTCGGTGAAGGCGCGCCAGCATGCGGCGCGCAACCCGCTGGCCCTGTTCCGCCAGCCCCTGACATTGGACGAGGTGATGGCCTCGGCCACCGTGTTCGACCCGCTCACGCGATTCCAGTGCTGCCCGCCCACCTGCGGGGCTGCCGCAGCGGTGGTGTGCTCGGCCGACTTTGCCAAGCGCCACAAGCTGGACCAGCGCGTGGTGATTGCCGCCCAGGCCATGACCACCGACACCCCCAGCACCTTCGAGAGCGACGACATGCGCAAGGTGGTGGGCTACGACATGAGTGCGGCGGCGGCCCGCCAGGTGTACGAGGCGGCCGGCATCGGCCCCGAAGACCTGGACGTGGTCGAGCTGCACGATTGCTTCACGGCCAACGAGCTGATCACCTACGAGGCCCTGGGCCTGACCCCTGAAGGCACGGCCGAGAAGTTCATCCTCGACGGTGACAACACCTATGGCGGGCGCATCGTCACCAACCCTTCGGGCGGTCTGCTGTCCAAGGGCCACCCCTTGGGTGCCACCGGCCTTGCGCAGTGCACCGAGCTGGTGTGGCAGCTGCGCGGCCAGGCCGAGCAGCGCCAGGTTGAAGGTGCCCGCCTGGCCCTGCAGCACAACCTGGGCCTGGGCGGGGCCTGCGTGGTCACCTTGTACCAGGCCGTGTGAAGGGGCCCCACCATGATCGACAAAAAGTTCATCGGGCATGTGATGCCCCGTTTCAGCGCTGTGGTCGAGGCAGGCCGCCTGCGCTTCTTTGCCAAGGCCACAGGCCAGACCGATCCGGTCTACAGCGACGAGGCCGCGGCCCGCGCGGCCGGCCACCCTGGTCTGCCGGTGCCGCCCACCTTTCTGTTCTGCCTGGAGATGGAATCGCCCGACCCCGCCGCCATCCGCGACCTGCTGGGCATGGACTACCGCACCCTGCTGCACGGCGAACAGGGCTTCACCTACCACTGCATGGCCTATGCGGGCGACACGCTGAGCTTTGAGCAGCGCATCGATGACATCTACGACAAGAAGGGCGGGGCGCTGGAGTTCGTGGTGCGTGGCACCCGCGTGAGCAACCAGCGCAACGAGCTGGTGGCCGAGCTGCGCGCCGTGACCGTGATCCGCAACAAGGCAGGAGCCTGAGATGAGCACGCTTCCCCAATTCGACCAAGTGAACGTGGGCGATGCCCTGCCGGCCTTCGAAACCCCGGCGCTGACGCGGCACACGCTGGCGCTGTACTGCGGGGCCTCGGGCGACCACAACCCCATCCATGTCGACATCGACTTTGCCAAGGCCGCCGGCATGCCCGACGTGATCGCCCACGGCATGTTGTCCATGGCCTGGCTGGCCCGCTTGCTCACCCATTGGGTGCCGCAGAGCGCGCTGCGCGAGTACAGCGTGCGCTTTGCTGCCATGACCCAGGTCGGCGAGCGCATCACCTGCGCGGGCCACATCACCGACAAGTTCGAACGCCAGGGCGAGCGCTGCGTGCGCCTGGCCCTGAGCACCACCAACCCCGAAGGCGTGATCAAGCTGGCCGGTGAGGCCGTGATCGCCTTGCCCTGACCCTCTGAAGGAACCCCACATGAGCAATGCGTTGAACAAACTCTCGGGCAAAGTGGCCCTGGTCTCCGGCTCGGGCCGGGGCATCGGGCGCGAGATCGCCCTCAAGCTGGCCCGCGAAGGGGCGGCCGTGGTCATCAACGACCTGGACGAGGCCCCGGCCCGCCAGACCGTGGCCGAGATCGAAGCCGCTGGCGGGCGTGCCCTGGCCTGTGTGGGCAGCGTCACCGAGGCCGGCTTTGCCGAGCGCTTTGTCGAGGCGGCGGTCAGCACCTATGGCGGGCTGGACATCATCGTCAACAACGCCGGCTACACCTGGGACAGCGTGGTGCAGAAGATGAGCGACGAGCAGTGGGAGGCCATGCTGGCCGTGCACCTGACCGCGCCCTTCCGCATCCTGCGCGCCGCCTCGGGCTTCATCCGCGAGGCGAACCGGCGCGAGAGCGAGGAGGGCCGCGATGTGTTTCGCAAGGTGGTCAACATCTCGTCCACCTCGGGCGTGTACGGCAACGCGGGCCAGGCCAACTACGCGGCGGCCAAGGCCGGCATCAACGGCCTCACCAAGGCCATGGCCAAGGAGTGGGGGCGCTACAAGGTCAACGTCAACAGCGTGGCCTTCGGGCTGATCAAAACCCGTCTGACCGAGGCCGACGCCACGGCGGGCGCCAGCATCGACATTGCCGGCCAGCAGATCAAGGTGGGCGTGAACCCGCAGATCCTGAAGAACGCCGAAGCCCTGATCCCGCTGGGCCGTGGCGGCACCCCCGAAGAAGCCGCCGGTGCGGTGTACCTGTTCTGCATTCCCGAGTCGAACTACGTCAGCGGCCAGGTGCTGGTGTGCGGCGGCGGTCGCCCCTGAGGAGCCCCCATGGATGAGCAAAGTGTCTTGAGTTTTCCGCGCACCCTGTTCCGCGACGACCACGAGGCCTACCGCGAGACAGTGCGCCGCTTTGTGGCCCGCGAATGCCTGCCGCGCCAGGCCGATTGGGACGAAGCCGGCCGGGTCGACCGCGAGACCTGGCTCAAGGCCGGCCGCGAAGGCCTGCTGTGCACGGCGATCAGCCCCGACTACGGCGGCGCCGGCGGCGACTTCGGCCACTGCGCCGTGCTGGTCGAGGAGGTGGCCCGCGCGGGTGCCAGCGGCCCGGGCTTTCACCTGCACTCCGACATCATCGCGCCCTACATCGAGCGCCTGGGCACCGAGGCCCAGAAGCAGCAGTGGCTGCCGCGCTGCGCCAGCGGCGAGACCATCCTGGCCATCGCCATGAGCGAGCCCGGCGCCGGCAGCGACCTCAAGGCCATCCGCACCACGGCGCGCCGCGAGGGCGACGAGTATGTGATCAGCGGCGCCAAGACTTTCATCAGCAACGGCCTCAACTGCGATCTGGTGGTGCTGGTGGCCAAGACCCAGCCCGAGCTGGGCGCCAAGGGCACCTCGCTGATCCTGGTCGAGGCCGACCGGCCGGGTTTTCGCAAGGGCCGCAAGCTCGACAAGATGGGCCTGAAAGCCGCTGACACCGCCGAGCTGTTCTTCGACGAGGTGCGCGTGCCGGCGAGCAACCTGCTGGGCGAAGAGGGCAAGGGCTTCAACTACCTGATGACCGAGCTGGCCCAGGAGCGCCTGATCATCGCCATCGGCGCGGCCGCCAAGCTCGAGGCCATGCTGGCCGAGACCATCCGCTATACCAAGGAACGCATGGTGTTCGGCAAGCCGCTGTTCGACTTCCAGAACACCCGCTTCAAGCTGGCCGAGATCAAGGCCCGCGCCACCGCCGTGCGCATGATGGTCGACCAGTACCTGGCCGAGCACCTGCGGCGCAAGCTCAGCCTGCAGGAGGCCGCCATCGCCAAACTCTTCAGCACCGAAGAGCTGGGACGCTGCCTCGATGAACTGCTGCAGCTCTACGGCGGCTACGGCTACATGATGGAGTACCCCATCTGCCGCGCCTATGTGGACTCGCGCGTCAACCGCATCTACGGGGGCACCAGCGAGGTCATGAAAGAGCTGATCTCGCGCACGCTCTGAGCCCGTCATGTGCAGCCCACGGCACCCCCGCTCACAGCAGGCCCAGCCACTGGCCCCACACCAGCTGGCCCAGGTAACGCTGGGGCAGCAGCGTGAACACGCCGGCGCCCACGCAGGCCATCCAGTACAGCGACTGCATGCAGCGCCGGTGGCCGCGGATGTTGCGCCGGGCCAGAAACCAGAAGGCTCCGAACAGGCCCGTGAAGGTCACCGGCACCAGCAGGTGGATGGGCGTGTAGCCCGCGAGATTGGGCAGGCTGAAATCCCGGATGAACAGGGCCGAGGTGGCCGTGATCAGCATCAGCGTGACCCAGGCATAGCCCGCGGCGCGGTGCAGCCAGGGGCGTTGCGCGGGCCCCAAGCGCGCCCACAGCGCGACCGGGCCCAGAGCCAGGGCGCCCAGGGCCGCACTCAGGTGGATGGCGATGGTCGGTGTCATTTGCATGGCAGATCGAGAGGTTTGACGGCGGATGGGGGCCAGTGTGCCGGCCCGCTGCGCCGCTCGCATCAATCTTTCGACCACTTGCCTTTGGGCTTCGCCAAGTGTCGATTTCAAAGCGCCAGGCGTCTGCATTCCAAGTCTGCGTTTGCGCGGCTGGGCAGCGCCCCGGCCATGCTTGTTTCCCTTCAGGAGGCCTTCTGATGCACCCCCGAGTCCATGCCCGCACCCAGCCCGACAAAACCGCCCTGGTGATGGCCGACAGCGGCCAACGCCTGAGTTATGCCGAGCTTGACGCCCGTGCCAACCAGGTGGCCCAGCTGCTGCGTGCGCTCGGCCTGAAGGCCGGCGACCACATCGCGCTGCTGCTGGAGAACCAGTTGCGCTTTTTCGAGTTGTGCTGGGGCGCCCAGCGCGCCGGCATCATCTACACCGCGATGAGCACCCGGCTCAAGGCGGCCGAGGCGGCCTACATCCTCGACAACTGCAGTGCGCGCCTGCTGGTCAGCTCGCAGGCGCTGGCCGCCCAGGCCAGCGAATTGCTGGGCCAGATGCCCAGCGTGCACACCTGCCTGATGCTGGATGGCACGGTGCCGGGCTTCGAATCGTACGAAGCGGCGCTGGCGGCCCAGCCCGCCACCCCGATTGCCGACGAGAGCGCGGGCGGCGACATGCTGTACTCCTCGGGCACCACCGGCTACCCCAAGGGCGTGTTCGTGCCGCCCGACTCGCCCGAGGTCGAGGCTGTGCCGGCCCTCACCGGCATCTGCCAGCGCGTGTTCGGCATGGACGCCCACACCGTCTACCTGTCGCCCGCGCCGCTGTACCACGCGGCCCCGATGCGCTTTTGCATGAGCGTGATGCGCCTGGGCGGCACCGTGGTGGTGATGGAGCACTTCGACCCCGAGCGCTACCTGGCCTTGGTGCAGCAGCACCGCGTGACCCACACCCAGGTGGTGCCCACCATGTTCGTGCGCCTGCTCAAGCTCAGCGAGGCACAGCGCCAGGCCTGTGATGTGTCGTCGCTGCGGGTGGCCATCCATGCCGCCGCGCCATGCCCCATCCCCGTCAAGCAGCAGATGATCGCCTGGTGGGGCCCGGTGCTGTGGGAGTACTACGCTGGCACCGAGGGCAATGGCATGACCCTGGTCGGCTCGGCCGACTGGCTGACCCACCCCGGCACCGTGGGCCGCGCCGTGATCGGCCAGCTGCGCATCTGCAACGAGTTCGGCGAGCCCGTGCCCCCGGGCGAAACCGGCACCGTGTACTTTGCCGAGGGCAAGCCCTTTGCCTACCACAACGACCCGGCCAAGACCGCCGAGTCGACCAACGCCCAGGGCTGGACCACGCTGGGCGATGTGGGCCATGTGGACGCCGAGGGCTACCTGTACCTGACCGACCGCAAGGCCTACATGATCATCTCGGGCGGGGTCAACATCTACCCGCAAGAGGTGGAGAACCTGCTGATCACCCACCCCCTGGTGATGGATGCCGCCGTGCTGGGTGTGCCCAACGAAGAGTTCGGCGAAGAGGTCAAGGCCGTGGTGCAGCCGCGCGACATGGCCCAGGCCGGCCCGGCCCTGGCGGCCGAGCTGATCGCCTTCTGCCAGCAGCACCTGTCGCACATCAAGTGCCCGCGCTCGGTCGACTTCGAGGCCGAGCTGCCGCGCCACCCCACGGGCAAGCTCTACAAGCGCCTGCTGCGTGATCGCTACTGGGCTGGCCACGCCAACCGGCTGGTCTGAGCGCCGGCCCATTTCGCCAGCCCATTTCGCCAGCCTCTCTCCCCACCCCCTTTGACCCCGCAGGAGACCCCCGCCTTGACCGCTGCCCCTGTCCCTCCGCGCCACCACCGCCACTGGCCGCCTGGCGTGCCGCATGATTTCCATCCGAGTGCGGTGGGCCTGAGCCACTACCTGGAGGTGGCGGCCCAGCGCTACCCGGCCAAGCCGGCCCTGCTGTTCTGTGGCCGGCACCTGAGCTATGGCGAGCTGCACCGGCGCGTGCAGGCCCTGGCCGCCTGGCTGAACCGGCGCCTGGGCGTGCAGCCCGGTGACCGCGTGCTGCTGATGAGCCAGAACTGCCCCCAGTACGTGCTGGCCTACCACGCCGTGCTGCGCCTGGGGGCGGTGGTGGTGCCGGTCAACCCCATGAGCACCACGCCCGAGCTGCAGTGGTTTCTGCAGGACACCGGCGCCCGCGTGGCCCTGCTGGCGCAAGAGCTGTTGCCCCGCCTGCAGCCCCTGCTGCAGGCCGGTGCCCTCGAGGCCGCGGTGGTCCATGCCTATGCCGATGCCATGCACCCGCACGAGGTGGGGGCCCCCGGCTCGCCCTGGCCCGAGCCCTTTCACCAGCCGCGCCAGGCCTTGCAGGGCCCGGGCCTGCACGGGCTCGAAGAGGCCCTGGCCGAGGCCGCTGAGCAAGGCTGGCAGCCCGACTGGCTGCACCCCGGCCCCGAGGCCCTGGCTGTGCTGCCCTACACCTCAGGCACCACCGGCCATCCCAAGGGCTGCATGCACACCCACGGCACGGTGCTGGCGTCCAACCTGGCCTCGCAGGTGTGGCGGCGCCTGCATGCCGATTCGGTGTTCCTCAGCGTGGCGCCGCTGTTCCACATGCTGGGCATGCAAAACGGCATGAACATGCCGCTCACCCTGGGCGCCACCTTGGTCATGATGCCGCGCTGGCACGCGCCCACCGCCGCGCGCCTGATCGAGCAGCACCGCGTCTCGGTATGGACCGCGCCGCCCAGCATGGTGATCGAGTTTTTCGCCCAGCCCGATGTGATGGCGCGCGACCTCAGCAGCCTGAGCCTGCTTTCGGGCGGCGGCGCCGCCATGCCCGAGGCCGTGGCCACGCTGCTGGCCGAGCGCTTCGGCCTGGCCTACAACGAGGCCTACGGCCTGTCCGAGACCGCAGCCTTTCTGCATGCCAACCCGCTGCACCGCGGCAAGCGCCAGTGCCTGGGCATGCCCACGCAGGGCGTGGTGTCGCGCATCGTCGACCCCGCCACCGGCGAGGAGCTGCCCTTGGGCGAGGTGGGCGAGCTGGTCACCAGCGGCCCGCAGCTCATGCTGGGCTACTGGCGCAACCCAGCGGCCACCGAGGCCGCCTTTTTCGAGCGCGACGGTCTGCGCTTCTTCCGCACCGGCGACCTGGCCAGCGTGGACGAAGACGGCTACTACTTCATGCGCGACCGCCTCAAACGCATGATCAATGCCTCGGGCTTCAAGGTCTGGCCGGCCGAGGTCGAGAGCGCGCTGTACGAGCACCCGGCGATCTTCGAGGCCTGCGTGATCGCGGTGGACGACCCCAAGCGTGGCGAGACCGTCAAGGCCCTGGTGGTGCTGCGCCCCGGCCATGAGGGCACGCTGAGCGCCGAGCAGCTCACGGCCTGGGCGCGCGAGCGCATGTCGGCCTACAAGGTGCCGCGCCTGGTCGAGTTTGTGCCGGCCCTGCCCAAGTCGGGCACCGGCAAGATTTTGTGGCGCGAGCTGCAGGAGGCGCATCGGCACCGCCCCATCGCCGAGCCCGCCCCGGCCCAGGCCGAACTTCAGGAGACCCCATGAACCCCGACAACTTCGAGCGCATCCGCTTTGCCGTGCGCGATCAGGTGGCCACGCTCACGTTGCACAACCCCGAGCGGCGCAATGCCTTCGACCCCGCCATGCGCGAAGAAATGCGCCAGGTGGTAGCCCGGCTGCGCGCCGACGCCAGCATCCGCGCCCTGGTGCTGACGGGCGCGGGCGACCACTTCTGTGCCGGGGGCGACCTGCGCAACATCGCCACCGTGGGCCTGGACAACGCGGGCTGGCGCGCCCGCCTGCAAAGCCTGCACGACTGGCTCAAAGAGCTGATCACCCTCGACCGCCCCGTGATTGCCGCGGTGGACGGTGCCGCCTATGGCGCCGGCTTCAGCCTGGCCCTGCTGGCCGATTTTGTGATTGCCACGCCGCGGGCGCGCTTTTGCATGTCCTTCATGCGCGTGGGCCTGGTGCCCGACTGCGCGGCCTTCTACACCTTGCCCCGCATCGTGGGCGTGCAGCGGGCCCGCGAGCTGATGCTGTCGGCCCGCGAGGTCGATGCCGCCGAGGCCCTGAGCCTGGGCATCGCCCTGGAGCTGCAGCCGCCCGAGCAACTGCAGGCCCGCGCCCAGGCCCTGGCGGCCAGCTTTGTGCAGGCCTCGCCCCTGGCGGTGGCGCTCGTCAAGCGCACCCTGGCCGCACCCGGGCACGACCTGCCCACGCTGCTGGAGATGGAGGCCAACGCCCAGGCCCTGGCCATGGGCACCGAGGCGCACCGCGTGGCGGTGCAGCGCTTTCTCGACAAGCAGCCGGCGCTGTTCCAGTGGCCGGTGCAGCCTGCTTCCTGATTTTTTCACCGACACGTCAGCAACCCAAGGAGAACAACATGAGTCAAACCAGCCCGTCCCGCATGGTCGAAGGCAAAGTGGTGGTGGTCACCGGCGCAGGGGGCGGCATCGGCCGCGACATCGCCCTGGCCATGGCCCGTGAAGGCGCCCGCGTGGTGGTCAATGACATCGGCGCCTCGGTGGCCGGCGAGGGCAACGACGCCGGCCCGGCACAAAAAGTGGTGGACGAGATCCGGGCCCTGGGCGGCGAGGCCGTGGCCAGCACCGACAGCGTGAGCGAGCCGGTCAGCGCCGGGCGCATCGTGCAGGCGGCGCTCGACACCTTCGGCCGCGTCGACGTGGTGGTCAACAACGCCGGCATCCTGCGCGACCGCTTCTTCCACAAGATGAGCCTGGACGAATGGGACGCCGTCATCAAGGTGCACCTGTACGGCGCCTACTACGTGAGCCGCGCCGCCTCGACCCACTTCAAGGAGCAGGGCTCGGGCAACTACATCCACATGACCTCGACCTCGGGCCTGATCGGCAACTTCGGCCAGGCCAACTACTCGGCGGCCAAGCTGGGCATCGCGGCGCTGTCCAAATCCATCGCGCTCGACATGCAGAAGTTCAACGTGCGCAGCAACTGCATCGCCCCCTTTGCCTGGAGCCGCATGATCGGCAGCATCCCCACCGAGACCGACGCCGAGAAGGCCCGGGTGGAGCGCATCAAGCAGATGACCCCGGCCAAGATCGCCCCGCTGGCCGTGTGCCTGGCCAGTGATGAATCCTCGTACGCCAACGGCCAGATCTTTGCCGTGCGCAACAACGAGATCTTCCTGATCAGCCAGCCGCGCCCCGTGCGCTCGGTGCACCGCAGCGAGGGCTGGACGCCCGAGAGCGTGGCCAGCCATGCGCTGCCGGCCTTGAAGGCCATGTTCTACCCCCTGGACCGCTCGGGTGATGTGTTCACCTGGGACCCGATCTGAAACGCCACCCCCCCGCAAGGAGCCGAACATGAGTGAGCAACGCCAGGGCGCACAGGCCCGGCATCAGGCCTGGCTGGACCAGGGCCGTTTCATGATCCAGCGCTGCGCCGCCTGCGGCCAGCATGTGTATTTTCCGCGCGAGGTCTGCCCGCATTGCGGCGCTTCCGATCCGGCCTGGGTGGAGCCGAGTGGTGCGGGCACGGTGTATTCCGTCACCGTGGTGCGGCGCAAGCCCGAGGCGGGTGGCGACTACAACGTCTGCCTGATCGACCTCGATGAAGGCGTGCGCCTGATGAGCCGTGTCGAGCAGCAGCCTGCCGACGCAGTGCAGGTGGGGCAGCGGGTCAAGGCCCGCGTGCTGCGGGCCGAGGGGCAGGGGGGGCTGGTGGTGTTCGACCCGCAGAGCGAGCCGGCAGCAACGGAGCCGACTTTGGTACCGGCCGGACCTGCGGCTGCTGGCCCTGCGGTGCACACGCCGCCCGCCCTGCGGGCCTTGCGCGGCAGCGCCGTCATCGCCGGCGTGGCCACCTTCGGCTGCGGCGAGGCCACCGGCTACACCGAGATGGAGGTGCTGGCCCACGCCGCCCGCGCCGCCGTGGCCGATGCGGGCCTGACGATGCGCGACATCGACGGCCTGTGCACCGCCAGCGTGCTGTCCACCATGTGGCCCATGCCGGTCACCGAGTACCTGGGCCTGAACCCGCGCTACATCAACGGCACCATGGTGGGCGGCTCCAGCTTCGTGGCCCACCTGCTGCCGGCCATGATGGCCTTGCAGGCGGGCCAGTGCAACGCCGTGCTGGTCTGCTATGGCAGCACCCAGCGCACGGCCACCTTCGGCCGCAGCGAGATCGCCAAGGCCCGCCGCGTGATGGACCCGCAGCCCTATGAGACGCCTTACGAGCCCATGCAGCCGCTGTCGGCCTATGCGCTGGCGGCGCGGCGCCACATGCACCAGTACGGCACCACGCGGCGCGACCTGGCCGAGGTGGCGGTGGCGGCGCGCGCCTGGGCGCAGCTCAACCCCGAGGCCTTCATGCGCGACCCGCTGAGCATTGACGACGTGCTCAAGGCCCGCATGGTGTCCGACCCGCTCTCGGTGCGCGACTGCTGCCTGGTCACCGATGGTGGCGGGGCTTTCGTGCTGACCCGCGCCGACCGGGCCACCAGCCTGCCGCGCAAGCCCGTCTACGTGCTGGGCAACGCCACCGCCAACTGGAACCGCCAGATCTCGTCCATGCACGACCTGACCGTGACGGCGGCCAGCCAGTCGGGCCGCGAGGCCTTTGCCATGGCGGGCCTGGCCCCGCGCGACATCGGTCTGCTGCAGCTGTACGACGCTTTCACCATCAACACCCTGCTGTTCCTCGAAGACCTGGGCTTTTGTCCCAAGGGTGAGGGCGGGCGCTTTGTGCAGGACGGTGCCATCGCCCCGGGGGGGCGGCTGCCGGTCAACACCAACGGGGGCGGGCTGTCGTGCGTGCACCCGGGCATGTACGGCATCTTCACCCTGATCGAAGCCGTGCGGCAGCTGCGCGGCGAAGCCGGTGCCCGCCAGGTGCCCGGCGCCGTGACCGCCTTGGCCCATGGCAACGGCGGCACGCTGTCGAGCCAGGCCACCGCCATCCTGGGCACGGCCGACGCGCTGTGACCGCCACCGAAAGAGCCCACCCATGATCCGAGACCCCCAAACTTTTCAGGCCCTGCTGGATTCCGTCACCCGCTTCACCCGCGAGCGCCTGGTGCCGGCCGAGAACGAAGTGGCCGAGACCGATGCCATCCCCCCCGCCATCGTGCAGGAGATGCGCGAGATGGGCCTGTTCGGCCTGACCATCCCCGAGGCCTACGGCGGCCTGGAGCTGACCATGGAGGAAGAGGTGCGTGTGCTCTTCGAGCTGTGCCAGACCTCCCCCGCCTTCCGCTCGGTGATCGGCACCACGGTGGGCATCGGCTCGCAGGGCATCTTGATGGATGGCACGCCCGAGCAGCAGGCCGAGTACCTGCCACGCCTGGCCACCGGCGAGCTGCTGGCCTCGTTCGCCCTGACCGAGCCCGACGCCGGCAGCGATGCCGCCTCGCTGCGCACCACCGCGATCAAAGGCGTGGACAGCGAAGGCGAGCACTACATCGTCAACGGCAGCAAGCGCTACATCACCAATGCCCCGCAGGCCGGCATCTTCACCTTGATGGCGCGCACCAACCCGGCCGACAAGGGCGCGGGCGGGGTGTCGGCCTTCATCGTCGATGCGCACTCGCCCGGCATCAGCCTGGGCAAGACCGACCGCAAGATGGGGCAGAAGGGCGCCCACACCTGCGACGTGATCTTTGACAACGTGCGCGTGCCGGCCCGCCAGTTGATCGGCGGGGTGGAGGGGCGCGGCTTCAAGACCGCCATGAAGGTGCTCGACAAGGGCCGCATCCACTTGGCGGCGGTGTGTGTGGGCGTGGCCCGGCGCATCCTGGCCGATGCCCTGCGCTACGCCATCGAGCGCCAGCAGTTCGGCCAGCCGATTGCCGAGTTCCAGCTGGTGCAGGCCATGCTGGCCGACAGCCAGACCGAGCTGTACGCGGCCGAATGCATGGTGGTGGACGCGGCGCGCCGCCGCGACGAGGGCCGCAACGTGTCCACCGAGGCGGCCTGCTGCAAGCTGTTTGCCAGCGAGATGTGCGGCCGCGTGGCCGACCGCGCGGTGCAGATCCTGGGCGGGGCCGGCTACCTGGCCGAGTACGGCATCGAGCGCTTCTACCGCGATGTGCGCCTGTTCCGCCTGTACGAGGGCACCAGCCAGATCCAGCAGATCGTGATCGCCCGCAACATGGTGCGCGAGGCCCGTGCATGACGGCCCCCGTGGCCCAGCTGCGCTGCGCTCACGACCCCAGCCCTGAGCCCGCCACCGCCACCGGCACCGACACCCGCGCACTGTTCGCCCAGGTGGCCTTCAACCACCTGCTGGGCCTGCAGCGCGAGTTTGCCGAGGGTGGCGTGGCCCGGCTCTCGCTCGACCTGCGGCCCGAGCTGACCAACAACTTCGGCGTGGTGCACGGCGGCGTGCTGATGTCGCTGATGGACAGTGCCATGTCGAGCGCGGCGCTGTCGGCCACGGGGTTCCAGAAGGCGGTGGTGACCATCGACATGAGCACCAGCTTTCACCGCCCCGGGCGGGGCCGCCTGCTGGCCCATGCCAGCTGCCAGGGCGGTGGCCGCTCGGTGTGCTTTTGCGAGGCCCGGGTGGAAGACGCCAGTGGCCAGGTGGTGGCCCGCGCCATGGGCACCTTCCGCTACGTGCGGGTGTGACGCACCTTCAAAAAATACGACGGAGACAAAGACATGCAGACCCCTTTTTCAAGGCCAAGGCGCACGCTGCTGGCGTTGGCCAGCCTGTGCCCGCTGCTGCTGGGCCCGCTGGCCCAGGCGCAAGGCACCACCAACAACACCAGCACCCAGCCCATCCGCCTAGTGGTGGGCTATGCCGCAGGCGGCCCGGTGGATGCCACGGCCCGGCTGTTTGCCCCGGCCCTGTCCAAAGAGCTGGGCCAGCCCGTGGTGGTGGAAAACCGCCCCGGCGCGGCCGGCAGCATGGGCGGCGATGCCGTGGCCAAGGCCGCGCCCAACGGCCTGCTGCTGTACTTTGGCGCCAGCCCCACGCTGACCATCAGCCCGCACATCCTCAAGTCCATGCCCTTTGATGTGGCCAAGGACCTGACGGCCATCGCGCCGCTGGTGAGCTACTCCAACGTGCTGGTGATCAACAAAGACCAGCCCTTCAAGACCCTGCCCGAGCTGGTGGCCTATGCCCGGGCCAACCCGGGCAAGCTGGCCTATGGTTCGGCCGGCATGGGGGCGTCCAACCACCTGAGCGGCGAGCTGTTTGCGCTGCGCGCCGGCATCAAGCTGACCCACGTGCCCTACAAGGGCAATGCACCGGCCATGACGGATGTGATTGGCGGCCAGCTCAGCATGATGTTCGACATCATCGGCAGCGCCCGCAACTACATCAGCACCCAGCGCGTGCGGCCGCTGGCCGTCACCTCGCGCGAGCGCAATGCCTCGCTGCCCGAGGTGCCCACCATGGTCGAGTCGGGCATCGCCGACTACGACGTGGGCGGCTGGTACGGTCTGTACGGCCCGGCCCGAATGGCGCCCGAGCTGGTGACCCGCCTCAACGAAGCCACCCGCAAGGCCCTGGCCCACGACGACCTCAAAGCCAAGCTGATCGAGCAGGGCTACGACCTGTGGACCGGCAGCCCCCAGCTGCTGGCCGAGCGCGCGGCGCGCGATCTGGCGCTGTGGGGCACGGTGGCCAAGGGCATCCAGGTGGAGTGAGCGGCCATGACGACACCCTCCCGACTTCACCACCTGTTCGACCAGCGCCTGGCCACCACGCCTGAGGCGGTGTTTCTGCACCTGCCCGATCACACGCTGAGCTACGCCCAGCTGGGCACCCAGATCGACACCTTGCAAGCCGAGCTGCTGGACCAGGGCGTGCTGCCCGGCGACCGCGTGCTGGCGGTGGCCGAGAACTGCCCCGAGCACGTGGCCCTGGTGCTGGCCTGCAGCCGCGTGGGCGCCTGGTCTTGCGGCGTGAACGCCCGCATGGCGCGCGGCGAGATCGAGGCCTTTGTGACCAAGGCCGACCCGCGGCTGGTGTACTTCACCTGCGATGTGGGCAGCGCGGCCCGCGAGCATGGCGAGCACCTGGGCGCCCAGCCCTCGGCCCTGGCGGGCCTGAGCCGCACGGCACGGCGCGCGCTGGCCATGCCCGAGCCCGCGCCACTGGCGCAGCAGGTGGCGGCCATCATCTTCACCTCGGGCACCACGGGCGCGCCCAAGGGCGTGCTGGTGTCGCATGCGGGCTTGCTGCAGTTTGCCCGGGTGTCGGCCGAGTCGCGTGCCCTCACGCCGGCCGACCGCTCGTATGCCTGCGTGCCCATGACCCACATCTTTGGCCTGGGCACGGTGCTGGCGGCCTCGCTGCACGCGGGCGCGGCCCTGGTGATGCGCAGCCGCTTCGAGCCGGCCGATGCGCTGCAGGCCCTGGCCCTGCACCAGGTGTCCAACCTGCAGGGGCCGCCGGCCCTGTTCACGCGCTTGCTGGCCTACCTGGACGAGCAGGGCGTGGTGGGCCAGCCCCCCGCGCCCGCACTGCGCTATGTCTACACCGGCGCCGCGCCGCTGGACCTGCCCCTGAAAAACGCGGTGCAAGACCGCTTCGGCCAGCCGCTGCACCACGGCTATGGCCTGTCGGAATACGCCGGTGCGGCCTGTCTGGTGCGCCGCGGCCAGTGGCGCGAGGACACCGCCGCCGGTGTGCCGGTGGAAGGGGCCGAGTGCCGCATCGTGGACGACGCCGGGCGTGAACTGCCCCAGGGCGAGCGCGGCGAGATCTGGCTGCGCGGCGTGGGCCTGATGCCGGGCTATTTTCGCGACCCTGCAGCCACCGCCCAGGTGATGCGCGAGGGCGGCTGGTACGCCACCGGCGACCTGGGTCGGATCGGGCCCGATGGCGCCTTGCATGTGGTGGGCCGGCTCAAGGAGATGATCATCCGCTCGGGCTTCAATGTGTACCCGGGCGAGGTCGAGAACGTGCTCAACCAGCACCCGCGCGTGCAGCGCTCGGCCGTGGTGGGCCGCAAAGAGGCCGACGGCAACGAGACCGTGCTGGCCTTTGTCGAGACCGTGGGCGGTCAGCCCCTGGGCGAGGCCGATCAGGCCAGCCTGCAGGCCCTGCTGCGAGACCAGCTGGCGCCCTACAAGCGCCCGGCCAGCATCACGGCCCTCGAGGCCCTGCCCATGACGCACAGCGGCAAGGTGCTCAAGCGCGCCTTGCTGGACCTGCCCACCCCCGTCTGACCCCCAGGAGAGAGCCATGTTCAAGACCCTTCTTGAGTGCACCGGGGCCCGCATTGGCCGCCGCCAATGGCTGGGCACGGCCCTGGCAGGGCCGATGCTGCCGGCCTGGGCACAGGCGCAAGCACCGGCCTACCCGGCGCGCCCGGTGAAATTCATCGTGCCCTTTCCGGCCGGTGGGCCGGTGGACATCACGGGCCGCGCCCTGGCCCAGAAGCTGGCCGAGCTCTGGGGCCAGCCCGCGCTGGTGGACAACCGCGCCGGTGCCGGCGGCATGGTGGGCGCCGAGCTGGCGGCCCGCGCCCCGGCCGACGGGCACAACCTGTTCGTGTGCAGCATCCACCACACCGTGCTGCCAGCGCTGAACCCGCGCATGAGCTACGACATCGAGCGCGACTTTGCGGCCGTCAGCTTTGCGGCGCGCTTTCCGGTGGTGCTGGTGGTGCACCCCAGCCTGCCCGTGAAAAGCGTGGCCGAGCTGATCGCCCTCGACAAGGCCCGCCCCGGCACCCTGGCCTTTGCCTCGGCCGGCAATGGCGGCGGCACGCATCTGGCGGGCGAGTTGTTCAACATGCTGGCCGGCACGAAGTTGCAGCACGTTCCCTACAAGGGCAGTGCCCCGGCCATGACCGACCTGCTGGGCAACCAGGTGCCCATCATGTTCAGCGATGCGCCCACCGCGCTGCCGCAGATCCGCGCCGGCAAGGTGCGTGCGCTGGCCGTGGCCAGCGTGCAGCGCTCCGGCCTGCTGCCCGATCTGCCCACCGTGGCCGAGACCGGCCTGCCGGGCTACGAGGCCTATTCCTGGGCCGGCGTGCTGACCCCGGCCGCCACCCCGCGCGAGCTGGTCACCCGCCTGAGCGCCGACATCGGCCGCGCCCTGGCCCAGCCCGAGGTGCGCCAGCGCCTGCAAGACGCCGGTGCCGAACCCGCTCCGGGCAGCCCCGAGGCCTTTGCCCAGTTGCTGCACGCCGAGCGGCTGAAGTGGGCGCAGGTGGTGAAGGCGGCGAACATCCGGATGGATTGAGGGCGGCGGCACCGGATCCCCTCAGCCCTCGATCTTTGAGGTGTCCATGGAGTCGGGCCACTGGCTGACCTGCTCATCCAGATCGTGCAGGCGTTGCGGTCCGTCAGGCAGCGTGCCCACAAAGCGCCGGTAGCCCTGGCGCAGGCGCGGCGACAGCTTGAGATAGCGGTGCACCCATTCCGGGGGCTCGCTCACAGCCGGGGGTTTTGAGCTGACGTGTGCGGCGTTGGCCGCGGTGGCGGGGTTCCCTGAGCGTTTTGGATTCAGATCGGTCATTTGAAAGACAGTCCGCTGTTGGTGTTTGTGCAACGGATGATCTGAGGGGGTGCGTCAGGGGGGCGTCGTTGAGGGCAGATCCGACTGAACAGGTGCGATGGCGGCGTCAACACTCGCGTGACGAATCCGCCCAGTGACTGCTGTTTTGACTGGGGTTGTGGTTCAGGTTTTGTAGATCGTCTCTGGGTGGGAACACAGTCTCCGAGCATGAGCGTGACAACGTGCAGGCCTTGCTGATTGAAGAGCTACGACGCCTGCATGTGGGCGTGCTCGCTCGTTGCGGCTTGCGACCCTCCGAATTCAGCACTTGGCGGGCCGCCCACCCTGACTGAAGCGGGGCTTTGTGCGGGCGCCAGGGCCTTGATCCGAAGTCAGCGAAAATCCCCCACCTGCCAGCCCTGGCCCCTACCGGCCAGCCTGCTGAAGCGCCGCTCCCCCAGCGGCACCGTCCCCGTTGTCTGTTTGACTTCTCTCTTCTCGTTTTTGCCATGGCTATTTTGTTGGCGCCCATGGAGGGCCTGCTCGATTGCGTGTTGCGCGATGTGCTGACCCGCGTGGGTGGGGTGGATCTGTGCGTGTCGGAGTTCATCCGGGTGACGGGCACGCTGCTGCCCGAGCGGGCTTTTCGGCGCATCGTCCCTGAGCTGGACAACGGCGGGCGCACGGCGGCCGGGGTGGCGGTGCGGGCGCAGCTGATGGGGTCTGACCCGCAGTGCCTGGCCGAGAACGCGGCGCGGCTGGCGGGCCTGGGGCCGGCGGGGATCGACCTGAACTTTGGCTGCCCGGCCAAGGTGGTGAACCGGCATGGCGGCGGGGCCGCCCTGTTGCAAGACCCTGAGCTGTTGCACCGCATCGTGTCGGCGGTGCGGCGGGCGGTGCCGGCCGAGGTGCCGGTGTCGGCCAAGATGCGCCTGGGCTTTGACGATGACCAGAGCGCCGAGGACTGCGCCCGCGCGATTGCGGCGGGGGGCGCCAACCAGTTGGTGGTGCATGGCCGCACGCGGGCCCAGGGCTACAAGCCGCCGGCCTATTGGGCGCGCATTGCCGATGTGCGCAGCGTGGTCAACATCCCGGTGGTGGCCAATGGCGAGATCTGGACGGTGGCCGATGCGCAGCGCTGCCGCGCCGAATCGGGCTGCCACGATTTGATGCTGGGCCGCGGCATGGTGTCCGACCCCGGGCTGGCCTGGGACATCCTGGCTGCCGATGGGGCGGCTGAACCCGGCCAGGCCCCGCAGTGGGCCGATCTGCAGCCCTTGTTCCACCTGTTCTGGGCCCGGGTCAAGCTGCGGGTGGAGTCGTGCAACCGGGCCGGGCGCCTGAAGCAGTGGCTCAACTACCTGCGGCGCCGCTACCCCGAGGCCGAGCAGGCCTACCAGGGGCTGCGGCTGATCAATGATTCGCGTCTGGTGGAGGCCTGGATGGCCGAGCACCTGGCGGCGCCGCCTGAACTGGCGGCGCCCGAAGCAACGGCCGAGCCCGAAGCGCTGGTCGAGGCCTGCGCGGGCTGAGGTCTGCTGGGCCTGACGCTTTGCCGCTTTACTTCTTGCCTTCGACCGGGTTGGCCAGCAGCGATTGAGCGGGGTAGGCGCGCATGAAGTCGCGCGCCTTCTCGGGCGTGGTGTTGAGCCAGGCGTCGTAAGAGCCTTCGTTGAGGATGACGGGCATGCGCTTTTCGTTGCCGTCGTGCTGGTAGCGCCGCATCAGCGCGTGGCTGTTGGCGTTCACGGTGAGCAGGGTGAAACTGATGATCTCTTCGCCCTCGGCACCCGTCCAGCGCTCCCACAGGCCGGCCACGCCCATGGGCTTGCCATCGACCCGGGCGATGCGGGTGGGCACGGCCTTGCCGGTGCGCAGATCGTCTTCAAAGAAAGCCATCATCGGCACGATGCAGCGTTGCGAGGCCAGCCAGGCATCGCGAAACGGGGTCGAGGTGGTGAGGGTTTCCGAGCGCGCATTGACCAGCTTGACCGAGCGCAGCTTGGCGTCCGAGGCCGATTTGACCCAGGCCGGCACCAGGCCGAACTGGCCGATGGCGAGTTCGCGCCCGGGCAGCTCGGGGGCTGGGGCGGTGGCTTCGGCGTCGGGCAGGGCCTGCTCGGGGGCGGGGGCGTCGACTGGGGCGCTGGCAGGCCCCTTGCGGATGAAGGCAGCCGGGCGGCGCGGCACGATGTCGCGGCCGGGCAGGGGTTGGGGGGCGCTCACGCGGAAGGCGTCGCTGAACAGGGTGTCCTGGGTCAGGCTCTGGTAATGGCTGGGCATGGGGCGATGCTAACCGCCTGGGCCGGTTCGCCAGTCGACACGGGCGCTCAAAGCCCTGGCGGCAGCGTGATCCGCACCTCCAGCCCGGGCAGGGCGTTGCGCACCTGCCATTGGCCGCCATGCGCCTGGGCCACCAGTCGGCACAGGTACAGGCCCAGGCCTACGCCGCCGCTGCTGCGCTCGCGGGCCGCGTCGGGGCGGTAAAAGGGCTCGGCCAGGTGGGGCAGCACCTCGTCGGGCACGCCGGGGCCGAAGTCGCGCACGCTCAGCACCCAAGTAGGGCCCTCGGCCTGCAGGCTGATCACAGGCGGGCGCGGGGCCTGGGTGCTGTGGCGCAGGGCGTTGTCCAGCAGGTTGCGCACCAGCAGGCGCAGGCGGCTCGGGTCCAGCCTCAGCAGGGGCATGCTGGCGGGCAGTTGGCGTTCGATGGCGCTGGCGCCCTCGAGCTGGGCCAGCACCTCGTCCACCAGGGCGGGCAGGGCGGTGGGCTCCAGGTGCAAGGCGGCATGGCCTTGGCCCAGGCGCTCGCTTTCCAGCAGGTCGCTGATCAGGTCGCGCATCAGGGCCAAGTCGCGGGTCAGGGCCTCGCGCAGGGGCTGGGCCTCGCCGTTGTCGGGCAGCAGCTCGGTGTTCAGGCGGGCCCGGGTCAGGGGGCTGCGCAGTTCGTGGCTGATGGCCAGCAGCAGGCCACGCTTGGCCTCGAGCATGCCATGCAGGCCCTGGGCCATGGTGTTGACGTCGGCGGCCAGGGCGGCCAGTTCGTTGTGGCCGCGCAGCGGGATCGGCTGGGCAAATTCACCCTGGCCAAAACGCCGGGCCCCGGCGCGGATGTCGTCCAGCGGCCGCAGCAGGCGGCGCAGGTAGAGGTAGGTGCCGGCCGTCAGCAACAGCAGCACCCCCAGGGTGAACCAGCCGATGCGCCGGGGCTGGTACTGGCCTCGGTTCAGGTTCAGGCCCAACTCGATTTGGTGGCCGTCGGCGGTGTCGCGCTGCAGCAGGGGGGAGTCGCTTTCACCCTCGGCCTGGGCAGAGTGGCGGCGCCACCCGCGCTCGCCATGGGGCGCGGGGTCGGACACCCAGTTCACCTGGGGCCCGCTGATGCGCAGCGTGATGGGCAGGCGCTGCACCAGGGCCTGGGCCTTGTCCACCTGGGGCGGGCTGCCCAGGTCGGCCACCAGGTGGTCCACGTAGTCGACCACCAGGGGGCGGGCCGCGTCGCGCCAGCCCAGGCTCATGGCGCGCTGCATGCCGCCGATGAAGGTGAACGTCAGGGCCGCCGCCAGCAGCAAAAACAGCACGATCAGGCGCAGGCGCAGCGAGTGCCGCCACGAGTGGCGCAGCGCGTGGTGCGCCCGGTGCAGGCGATGCAGCCGACGCAGCTGGTGACCCTGGGGCTCAGCCATGGGCCGCCGGCTGGCCTCGTGGTTCGCCGGAGGGCAGCGCGGCCAGCCCCAGTGAGTAGCCCGCGTTGCGCACGGTCTTGATGCAGTCCAGCGGCTCCAGCTTCTTGCGCAGCCGGCTCACCACGATGTCGACCGCGCGGGTGTACAGCTCGGCCTCGTGGCCGCGCAGTTGGTTGAGGATGTCGTCGCGGCTGAACACGCGGCCGGGCTCGCGCGCCAGCAGGTGCAACAGGTCGAACTCGGTGCTGGTCAGCTCCAGGGCCTGCCCGGCGCGCAGTGCCTGGCGGGTCACGGGGTCGATCAGCAGGCCGTCAAAGTGCAGGGGGCCGCCGGGGGCCGGATGGGCCGGGCGCGCTGGTTGGCGCCGGCGCAGCACGGTCTGTACCCGGGCCACCAGCTCGCGCGGCTCGAAGGGTTTGGGCAGGTAGTCATCGGCGCCCAGCTCCAGGCCCACCACCCGGTCCATCACGTCGCCTCGGGCGGTCAGCATCAGGATGGGCAGGTCGCTGGTCTTGCGGATCTCGCGGCACAGGGCAAAACCGTCCATCTCGGGCAGCATCACGTCCAGGATGGCGGCGTCAAAGCCCCCCACCGGTGGGTGCGCCAGTCGGGCCAGGCCCTCGCTGGGGCGCAGGGCCTGCTCCAGTTGCAACTCGAAGCGGGCGAAATACGCCGCCAGGGGCGGCCCCAGGCCGGTGTCGTCGTCGATCAGCAGGATGCGTGGCATGGTGCGGATTGTGGCCGATGCGGCTTCAGCTCAGGCGCCCCAGCGGTGGCCGTGGCGCTTCTGCATGAAGTCGCGCACCTTCTGCTGCTGCTCGGGGCGCAGGCTGTCGTAGAAGTCACCGAAGGCGGCAATCACCTCGGGGCTCTGGTTGCGCACGATGTCGGTCTTGTCGTTGACCAGGGTCTGGGCGCGGCTGCGGTCAAACTTGTTGCCGGACACCAGGGCCTGCAGTTCGGCACGCGGGTCGGTGCCGTTGCCCATCAGGGCCTTGCGCTGGGCGTGCAGCTTGTCGCCCAGGGCGCTCAGCAGCTGTTTCTGGGGGGCATCCAGATCGAGCTTGCTGGCGATGCGCTCGACCATCTTGCCGCGGAACTGGGCGGCTTCGGTCTCGCTCATGGGGCCCGACCCCATACCCATGCGGGGGCCGTCGCCCATGTGGCCGCAGGCACTCAGGCTGCCGGCCAGCAGGGTGGCGCCCAGGGCGCCAAACAGAACACGTTTGTTGAGGAAGCTGAAGCGGATGAATCGCATGGCAGGCACTTTCAAGGACAGGGGTTGAAGAACATGTCCTGAATGGTGCCGCCGGGGGCTGGCCCAGTCCTGTCGCTGCGGTTTCGGTTTGTTTCGTTTTATGTCGACGGGTTCGAACCACTCAGACGGCGATCGTGGTCCGGTCGCGTTGTCTGCGCAGCGTGACCAGCGAAAACGCCAGCGCCATCAGGGCCGAGCCCGCAATGCCGGCCACCATGGGGCGGGCCGTGCCATCAACAAACAGGCCCACCACGGCCATCACCGCGGCGCCCACCACAAACTGCAGGGTGCCCATCAGGGCCGAGGCGGTGCCGGCCAGGGCGCCGTGCTCTTCCAGGGCCAGCACGGCGGTGGTGGGCACCACCAGGCCCAGAAAGCCATAGCCCAGCAGCAGCATGGTGATGATCAGAGCAAGGCTGTCCAGGCCCAGCAGGTTCAGGCCCAGCAGGGCGGCCATGGTCAGGGCATAGCCCAGCACGGCCACGCGCACCAGCGGCACCAGCCCGAAGCGCCGCGTGAGCTGCCCGGTGAACTGCGAGATGCCGATGAACGAGGCCGCGTTCACCGCAAAGGCGATGCTGTACTGGCGCGGGCTCAGGCCGTAGTGGTCGATCAGCACAAACGACGAGTTGGCCAGGTAGGCGAAAAAGCTCGAGATGCCGAAGGCCCCGATCATCACCAGGCCCATGAAATGCCGGTCGCGCAGCAGCAGGCCATAGGCGCGCAGGGCGCCGCCCACGCTGCTGTCGGCGCGCTGCTCGGGCAGCCGGGTTTCAGGCAGGCTGCTGGCCAGCAGGATCAGGCCGGCCAGGGCGGCCACCGTCACGGCCCAGAACACGCCACGCCAGCCGGCCCATTCGATGATCAGGCTGCCGCTCAAGGGCGCCAGGATGGGCGATACGCTGAACACCAGCATCAGCAGCGACATCAGCCGGGCCGCATCGTGGCCGGTGTGCAGGTCGCGCACCACGGCGCGCGGCACCACCATGCCGGCGCAGGCGCCCAGGCCCTGCACAAAGCGCAGCGCGATCAGGCTGTGGATGTCGGGGGCCAGCGCGCAGCCCACGCTGCCCAGCGCGAACAGGGCCAGGCCAAAGTACAGCGGCGGCTTGCGCCCCACCATGTCGGACACCGGGCCGTAGATGATCTGGCCGATGCCCAGCGAGATGAAAAACGCCATCAGGCTGGCCTGCACCGCGCCCATCGAGGCGCCCAGGCTCTGGCCGATCGAGGGCAGGGCCGGCAGGTACATGTCGATGGCGAAGGGCCCGATGGCCGAGAGCAGACCGAGCACCAGCGCGGTCTTGAAGAAGTTGGATTTCATGGAAAAGCCTGCAGCCCAGGGCGCCATGTCGACGCCCTGTCTGCTTGTGCGGGGGAAAGGAGCGACAGCATAGCCAATGCGGACATGGGGTGCGGAAAAGTTACGGGTTAACCCTTGGGTTGGCGGAAAGTGGGCCGTTTATACCTTGTAATGCGCCACCAAAGCATTCACCAGTGTCTGGGTATAGGGGGGCAGGGTGGCTTGGTCCCGCACCAGCACATATCGCTCGCGCACGGCCCAGGCATCGGTCAGCTCGATCAGGGCCAGCTTCATGGCCTGCTGGTTGCGCCGCGCCGCGCTGACCGGCACCACCCCGATGCCCACACCCGCGCCGATCATGCGGCACATGGCGTCAAAACTGGCCAGTTGGATGCGCAGGCGCAGCGGCTTGCCCAGGCGCTCGGTCACCTGGGCCAGAAAGGCCTGGATGGTGCTGCCGTGCTGCATGCCCACCGCGTCTTCGTCCAGGGTTTCGGCAAAGGCGATGCTTTTGCGCCGCGCAAAGCGGTGCCCGTGCGCCGTCACCAGCACCAGCCGGTCGGTGCTGAAGTGGATCGCCTGCAGGCCCAGAGTGTCGATCTGGCCGGCCACGATGCCCAGGTCGGCCCGCCCGTCCAGCACGCCACGGGCGATCTCAGCATTCGGTTTTTCCTGAAGGTCGACATTGATGCGCGGGTTGGCGGCCAGAAACGGCGGCAGGATCTCGGGCATGAAATCGGTCACCGCCGTGGTGTTGGCAAACACCCGCAGGTGGCCGCGCAGGCCGCCCGTGTACTCCTGCAGGTCCAGGCGCAGTTGCTCGGTCTGGCGCAGCACGCCACGGGCATGGTGCAGAAAGGCCTCGCCGGCCGGTGTCAGGCGCACGCCGCGGGCCTCGCGGTAGAACAGAGGCAGGCCGGCATGCGCCTCCAGGGCCTTGATGCGCGCGCTGGCTGCGGCCAGCGACAGGTGCTGCGCAGCCGCGGCGCGGGTCAGGTTGAGCGCCTCGGCCGTCTGCACGTACAGGCGCAGGTCGGTCAGGTCGAACTGCATGGCGCCATGCTAGCCCAAAGCCACGCCGCCAACCCAAGCCTCAGTCAAAACCGAAGGCTTGGTCTTGAAATCAATGATTGCGCCGGCGCACCAGGGGGCCGACGATGCGGGCTGTCTTTTCAGATCGTCCCGACCTTTTCTTCACAGGCCTCTGATCCATGAGCGACACCTCTTTTCGCAATGTCGACGCCAGCCTGCTGGCCCACCTGCAGACCTGGCAAGGCCGCAGCGAAACCCTGCACGACACCTTGACCTCCGCCCCGGTCAGCGGCCTGTCGGCCACGCTGGACCGCGACGACCCGGCCCCGCAACCCGGCACGGCCCTGCCGCCGCTGTGGCATTGGCTGTACTTTCTGCCCCAGGTGCGGCAAAGCGGTCTGGGGCCCGACGGCCACCCCCAGCGCGGCGGCTTTCTGCCCCCGGTGCCGTTGCCGCGCCGCATGTGGGCCGGCGGACGCCTGCGTTGGGAAGAAGCCAACCCCCTGCAGGTGGGCCAGGCGGTGCAGCGCGTGTCGCGCATCGAGTCGGTCACGCACAAGGCGGGGCGCACCGGCGACCTGGTGTTTGTGTTGGTCAAGCACGAGGTGCACAACGCGGCCGGCCTGGCGCTGACCGAAGAGCACGACATCGTCTACCGCGCCGCGGCCCAGCCCGGCGACCCGGTGCCGCCCCCGGTGGCAGCCGACACCGGTGCCCCCTGGCAGCGCACCGTCGTGCCCGACGACGTGCTGCTGTTCCGTTACTCGGCGCTCACCTTCAATGGCCACCGCATCCATTACGACCGGCGCTATGTGACCGGGGTGGAAGGCTACCCGGGCCTGATCGTGCACGGCCCCTTGATCGCTACCCTGCTGGTGGACCTGGTGCGGCGCCAGCAGCCCGGGGCCCGCTTCAAGCGCTTCGAATTCAAGGCCGTGCGCCCCACCTTCGACCTGCATCCCTTTGCCGTCAATGGCCGGCCCGAGGCCGATGGCAAGACGGTGCGCCTGTGGGCCAACGACCACGAGGGCTGGCTGACCCTGCAGGCCACGGCCGAGCTGTTCTGAGCAGCCCCACCCGAACCCCATCCGACCCATCCGACGACAGAGACATCATGATCAAGCAAGCCCCCGACCAGTACCAGGAGATCCGCGATGCGGTGCGCGCCCTGTGCGCCGAGTTCCCTGACGAATACCACCGCCAGATCGACCACGAGCGCGCCTACCCCGAAGCCTTTGTGGATGCACTCACCCAGGCCGGCTGGCTGGCCGCGTTGATCCCGGCCGAGTACGGCGGCTCGGGCCTGGGCCTGGCCGAGGCCTCGGTGATCATGGAAGAGATCAACCGCAGTGGCGGCAACTCGGGCGCCTGCCATGGCCAGATGTACAACATGGGCACCTTGCTGCGCCATGGCTCGAAGGCGCAGAAAGAGCTGTACCTGCCCAAGATCGCCAGCGGCGAGTGGCGCCTGCAATCGATGGGCGTGACCGAACCCACCACCGGCACCGATACGACCAAGATCAAGACCTCGGCCGTCCGCAAGGGCGATCGCTATGTGGTCAACGGCCAGAAGGTCTGGATCAGCCGGGTGCAGCACAGCGAGTGGATGATTCTGCTGGCGCGCACCACGCCACTGGCCGAGGTCAGCAAGAAGAGCGAGGGCATGTCGATCTTCATGGTCGATCTGCGCGAGGCCGAGAAAAAGGGCATGACGGTGCGGCCCATCCAGAACATGGTCAACCACGAGACCAATGAGCTGTTCTTCGACAACCTGGAGATCCCGGCCGAGAACCTGATCGGCCAAGAGGGCCAGGGTTTCAAGTACATCCTCGACGGCCTGAACGCCGAGCGTACGCTGATTGCGGCCGAGTGCATCGGCGACGGTTACTGGTTCCTGGACCGGGTGACGAAGTACGTCAGCGAGCGCGTGGTGTTCGGCCGCCCGATCGGCCAGAACCAGGGGGTGCAGTTTCCGATTGCCGATGCCTACATCGAGGTCGAAGCCGCCAACCTGATGCGTTACAAGGCCTGCGAACTGTTCGACGCCAACCAGCCCTGTGGCGCCCAGGCCAACATGGCCAAGTACCTGGCGGCCAAGGCCAGTTGGGAGGCGGCCAATGCCTGCATCCAGTTTCATGGTGGGTTTGGGTTTGCCCACGAGTACGACGTGGAGCGCAAGTTTCGGGAGACGCGGCTGTATCAGGTGGCGCCTATTTCGACGAATTTGATTTATTCGTATGTGGCGGAGCATTTGCTGGGGTTGCCCCGGTCGTTCTGACTCGGTTGCGCGTGCTGCTCATGCTTCTGCTCTTCTTTTCAGGTCGGAAGCCGGGATTGCGGCTTGGTGAAGGGCCCAAATTGGCGGCCTGCCTGGTCCATTTTTTCTGG
>Ga0209913_1000375_pt1 | contig 39984 bp, 30 predicted proteins | sample PersoiDNA2013203_FD_185805 | JGI IMG/M metagenome (GOLD analysis project Ga0209913, IMG submission 185805) | Permafrost soil microbial communities from the Arctic, to analyse light accelerated degradation of dissolved organic matter (DOM) -... | ecosystem: Environmental > Terrestrial > Soil >...
ACCCAAACTGCCCCAGGCAGGACGGCTAAATTATCAACTCTTTGGCCTGTCTGGTTCTGACTTCCTTTCTTGGTAATTCCTCCCTGACTTTTTGGAATTTTTTATAAAGAGGCTGTTTGGCAAGCGCGTCAGGCCGAAGGCGAAACGCCGGGGAGCGCAGGGCAACTGTCGTACCGGTGCGCAGCACCGGCTGTCCACAGGCTCGCCCTGTGGTCAGGACAGTTGTCCACGGCGGGCGAGTGCTTGACGGACGTCTGCATCTGGCTGGCCAGACAGTAATACGCAAACACGCTGTGGCTCGCAGATGCAGGATTCATGAATCAGTGGGCGCTGGTGCTGCAATTCGAGCGGCAGCTTCCCGGAGCCGATAGCTCTTTCCTTCGAAGTCGAGCATGCTGCAGCGGTGCATGAGGCGGTCCAGGATGGTGCTGCCCATGGTGGCGTCGCCCAGATATTTGCCCCAGTCCTGGACCACGCGGTTTGAAGTCACAACAATTGAGCGGCGCAGTTTGTATCGCTGGTGGACGATCGCCTGAAGCAACTCGGCACTGACTTCGGCAATGCGCCGGGCCAGAAAGAGATCGTCAAGGACAAGCAAATCCGGCTCGGTGTAGGTGCTCAGAATCTTGGCTTGTTCAGCCTGGGTGGCCAGACCGAACTTCGCAAAGTCGCTGTCGGCCTCGACGTACTTGACGCTGTAGCCTTGCAGTGTTGCCTGGTAGGCCACGGCCTTGGCCACGTGACTTTTACCGGTGCCGGGCTTGCCAATGATCAGGGCATTGGCGCCCTCGGTGATGAATTTGAGGGTGTGCAGTTCGAAGCAGGCTTGCCTGGGAACCTTGGGGTTAAAGCGCCAGTCAAAGTCAGCCAGGCTCAGCCGTTCATCGAGTCCGGATTGTTTGAATCTGCGCTCTGTTAAACGCGAGCGGCGCCGATCCAGTTCGTCCTGCAGCATGGAGGCAAAGGTGTCGAGGAACGGCTCCTGGGAGCTTTGGGCCTGCATGACGCGGGTGTTTAGGGTGGCGGCAATGCCAGACAGGCGCAGTTCGCTCAGGGCGCGTTCGATCTCAGTGAGGGTCATGGGAATATCTCGGTCTAAAAAATTGTTGGGGTTATGACTGGGCGCTGCAGTGGGCAAACAGGTCTGCGTACTCATCAGAGCTGCGAATGAGGTGGTGCTCCTGGGTCAGGGGCAATTCGGCCTTAGAGGGGGGCGCATCTGGCGAAGAATCGATGGCGGCCAGGGCGTCGGCCACGAGCCGCTCGGTGAGCGCCTTGACATGCTTGTAGCTGTAGAGGCCGTCAAGCAGGGCGCGCTCGCAAGCCGAGTTGACCAGGCGGTGCGGGTAGGTCCGACCCAGGCCCACGATGCCCCAGAGCTTGCGCTGGCCCACACGCCCCTCAATGCCAAACAGCATCTCGCAGAGCCGATGTGCATGAGGTCCGATGTCCTTGGCTTGGTTGAGGATGTACAGGGTCTCACGGGAAGGGTTGAAGACGCGCTCCTCATTGGGTAGGATCACCGATCCCGGGCGCTGGGCGCGCGGGTGGGTACGCAGCAGGGATTTGGACTGGAGGTCACGAATCTCGATGCGGTGCTCGAAGATGCGCACCAGAACCAGGGAGCCAATGGGGGCCGGGCGTGCGGCGTAGCTGCTGTGGTCAACGCGCACGCAGGTGTCGTCGTAGACGGTGCGCTGGGACTCGGTGAAATACTGCATGCCCACGATAGGCAGTGCTTGCAGGTGGGGCTTCTCTTCTTCGAACATGGCCTGCACTTGGCGGCGCTCACTGCCGTGGATACGGGTGGCGGCCCAGGTGACTTCCCAGTGCTCAAGAAAGTCATTCTGCTCTTCGATGGTCTCAAAGCGCCGGCCCTTAAGGGCGGTGGCCTGTGTGTGGCCGATGGCATTCTCGACCGTGCCTTTGCGATTCGGATCTCGTACGCGGGCGGGGTCACCCACGACGTCGTAGTGCTTGAGCGCGGCGGCGTAGACCGGGTTGAGCTCGGGCTCGTGGATGTCGGGCTTGAGCACGCCTTCCTTCAGGTTGTCCAGCACCACGTATCTGCAAGACCCGCCGAAGTAGCGCCATGCCTGCTCATGCAGCCGGGCCCAGGTCTCCTGGCTGGACTTCCAGACCACGCGGCGAAAGCTGCGCCGGGAATAGCGTAGCGTTGCCACGAACAGGCGGGGTTTACGGTAACGGGTGGTACCCAGCACGCGGGTGGGCGCGCCCTCGCCGTAGTCAACCTGCATCTCCTCGCCGGGTGAAAACTCCAGGCGGTCAAACTGTTCTGGCTCGCGGTAGCGCAGCTTGGCGGTAAAGCGCTTGACGGCGTTGTAGGCACCCGTGAAACCGAACTGATCGGCCAAGTCTTGGTAGATGGCCATGGCGTTGCGTTTGAGGCGCAACTGGGCCTCGACGTAGTCCCGATAGGGCTCGCAGATGGAGGCGCCGGTCAGTTGTTCTGCTGGCGGAGTCGGTGGCCAGGGTGGAGCAGTTTGAATTGGCGCGCTGGCCTGATCAGCAGACGAGTCAGGGCTCTGACTGTCGAACTTCTTCTTGTAGGCCCGTATCGTGTGACGCGAAATGCCTGTGGCGCGCTCAATCTGGCGTTGGGTGGACCCGGCTTTTAGCAGGGTCCAAATGGTGGTTTGCAAATGCAGTTTCAAGACGTTCACTCCGGTTATCCCCTCAAAGGTGAGGGGGTGAAAGTAACGTCCTGCCTGGTGACCTCCGAGGAACTAGCGCGCCGAGGTCAGCACATCAATTTACGGTGGCCAGGGTGGAGCAGTTTGGGTGGCCATAAGTGGAGCACTTTGAGTGGCCATCGGGGGTTTATAAAGGAAAATCAAGGACACTGCTCGAGCCGCAACACGTAGGGTTTGGCCACTGGTGCGACGGCGCCAGTGGTGTCGCCGATTTTTGGAGATTTCATGACTGTCATGTCAAATACTAGCGCTTTCGGCACCGTCCAAGCGCTGAAAAAAACGAGCAGAATGCCGGTCTTTTTTCTGGGTCATGGCAGCCCCATGAATGCCATTGAAGACAACGAATATCGTCGTAGCTGGCAATCGCTGGGGGCCAAATTTGGTGCGCAGTGGCCCATGCCACAGCTCATTTTGTGTATCTCTGCCCATTGGCTCACAAATGGCTGGTGGCTGACCGCCATGACCCAGCCCAAAACGATTCACGATTTTGGCGGTTTCCCGCCAGCGCTTTTCGATCAGCAGTACCCGGCGCCGGGTTTTCCGCAAGCCGCACAGGAAATCAGCCGGTGCCTGCGTCAGCCGGGCAACGCCGGGCCCCTGTCACTCGATCTTCAGGAATGGGGCCTTGATCATGGTGCATGGTCCGTGCTCAAGCCGATGTTTCCTGGTGCCGATGTGCCGGTCATTCAACTCAGCATGGATTACAGCCGCCCCCCTGCAGAGCACTATGCGCTGGGCCAGCAACTCAAAGGTTTGCGCGAACGTGGCGTGCTGATTGTGGGCAGCGGCAATATGGTGCACAACTTGCGCACCCTGCAGATGGGAGCCGGGTCGGATCAGGCGTATGACTGGGCGCTTGAATTCGACCAAACCATTGCCGACTATCTGCAGAACGGGAATCTGGCTGCGCTACAGAATTTCCAGGCGCTCGGGGCGGTTGCAAAACAGTCACATCCCACCCATGAGCATTTTTTGCCCCTGCTTTATGCGGCCGGGGCCGTCGATGCCAGCGAAACGCCCCAGTTTTTCAATACCAGTTTTCAGGCGGCGTCGATCTCGATGCGTTCGGTCATCTGGGCCTGATTACGGCGTCGCGCTGGCTTTCAGCACGCCGCGCACCATGTTGCGGCTATGGGCGCCAAAATTACCCATCAATTCGGTCGTGACACGGTCCAGCCCGGCCCGTTTGGCGGCATCTTGTTGGCTCAGTTCAGCCACCAGATTGATACCCGATTCCTTCACGCCGAAATCAAATGACGGGTCGGAAACATAGCCAGGCGGCAGGGTGTTTACAAGAATGTCGGTCAGCCTGCTGCCAAGGGCATGAGACTGGCGACTCACGACATCGCGTGCATACAGGTCGGACCAAGCCGGGTAGCTGGCGTCTTTGTCGCTGTTGCGCAGTGACTTTTCGATGCTGGTCTCCTGCCTGGCCAGCGCGGCGTTGTAAATGAGCTGATTCTGGTATTTTTCCAGCGCGAGATGGCGATTGGACAGCAGCACAATCATTTCGTCTTTCATTCTGGGCAGCCCAGCCATCGCCAGCAGGTTGATGCCGATCAGTTTCACGGATGAATTGCCGGGCGACAGGCTGGCGTGATACGGTTGGGTCAGATCCTGCACATAATGCAGCGCCAGCCCGGTGAAGCGCCAGCCCCAGTAAGGGTGGCCGGTTCGGAAAGCCAGCGCGGCCAGGCTGCTGTACTGGTGGATACGAAGCAGAGGAAAAGTCTTTTTGATGAAGGGCGCCGCCAGGTAAATAACGCGGTCTTCGTGGTAGAAGCCCATGTGAAACGGCGCCTGGGTCGAGAAGTACAGCGCGGGGTTGCCAAACGGCAAGGCGCCAAAGCCGTAGACCTTGCCCCAGTCCGACGGGCTGTCGGCCCACAGATTGATGTCCAGACCATAGTCCGGCTCATCGGTGGCCGAGGCCAGCACGCTCAGTGGCGAGACCTGATCCCCCGCCTTGATGCCGACAAAACGGTAGCTTGAGTCGGGTTGTTCGGGCAGCGTGTTGACGCTGGCGTGTGCCAGCAGCGTGGCAGCGTCCGGGCGCGGGCTCCAGGGATCGGGTTGAACGTAGAGTGCCAATTTGCTGTTGGGCGCCACCCGCAAGGCCATCAGAAATGCCAGTCGCCGGGCCTCGTCGGTTCGCGTTGGGTTGGCCTTGAAAACCAGTGCTGCCGGACGGGGTGGGTAGACGTCCAGGTGGGTTTGTGCCCAGGCTTCCTGGCTGGTCAGCAGGGTTTCAATGGCCTTCTCTTGCGCCTTCAAAAAAGCTTCCAGGGGTTCCACCGTGACCGGCGCTGCATTGGCAAGTTCGGGCATTTTTTCAAACGCGCGGTAAGCCGCAAAGCTGTGATTGCTCCAGGCGATGGCGTTACCCGCAACCAATCCAAGTACGCTGACCAAGGCTATAGCGAATCGTCTCATCTGAAAGTCTCCTGCAAATTTGTTTTGGATCGTAACAAGACGCTCAACTCCGTGGCGGGTAGCCCGTGATCGCCTGAATATCACGGTACAGCGGTTGCAGCCGCTGGTACATGCGGCAGTAGACACGGCGGTAAAGCTGCTCGTAGGTATTGGCATGCGCGGGTTCGGGCTCAAACACTTGGCCGATGCGGGTCATCGCGGCAATGGCGGTGGCAAAGTCAGGGTGCAGCTTCAGACCCACGGCGGCCAGAATGGCGGCGCCCAGGCCACTGGTCTCATACAAATGCGGCCGCTCGCACGGCAGATTGAAAACATTAGCGGTGATCTGCATCGCCGCGTCGCTTTGCGAGCCGCCGCCTGACACCCGCACGCGCGTGATGCGTTGCCCGCCGCGCTTCTCGATCCGCTCCTTGCCTTCACGCAGCGCATAGGCCAGACCTTCCAGAATCGCGCGGTAAAGATGGGCGCGGGTGTGCACATCGCCAAAGCCAATGACCGCACCCTTGGCCTCCGGTCCCGGCACCTTGATGCCGGGGTTCCAGAACGGCTGCAGCATCAGGCCCAGTGAGCCCGGTGGTACGGTGTTCACCAATTCGTCAAACAGGCTTTCCGGTGCCACGCCGCGTTGCTGGGCAAGCTGCTGCTCGTGCAGACCAAACTGCTCCTTGAACCAGCTCACCATCCAGAAGCCGCGCGTGATCTGGATCTCGGTGTTGTAGTGGCCCGGCACTGCCGCCTGGTAGGGCGGGATGAAGCGCGTGGCTTCCAGGTAACTCGGTGTGGTGGTGTTGATGGTGGCAGCGGTGCCGTAAGACAGGCAGGCAATCTCGGGCGTGAGACAACCTGCACCGATGACTTCGCAGGCTTTGTCGGCGGCACCGGCGATCATGCTCAAGCCCTGCGGAATGCCGGTGTCCAGCGCGGCTTGGGCGCAGACCTGGCCGATGACGGTTCCCGCAGGCACCAGCTCGGGCAGCATGGCGGCGGTGATCGGCAGGGCCTGCCATTTCCAGTCGTGCGCGGCGGCCCAACAACCTTTTTTGTAGTCAAACGGGATGTAACCCACCTGGGCGGCGATTGAGTCGACAAAGCGGCCGGTCAAGCGGTAGTTGAGGTAGCCCGAGAGCAGTAGAAATTTGTCGGTCTTGGCCCACAGCTCAGGCTGGTGCTGAGCGATCCAGTTGGCCTCGGCCTCTTTCTGGAAGTGGTGCACGGTGTCGCGCATGCCAATGGCGCGAAAGGCAGCGTCCCACCACCACGCCAGTTTCGGGGTCTGGTCGGCGCGACGCTGGTCGAGCCAGATCATGGCGGGGCGCAGGGGCTGGCCTTGCTTGTCCAGGGCGATGGTGGTGCCGCGCTGAGTGGTGATGACCACGCCGGCGATGGCGCTCTTGGGCACGGTGGTGATGGCCCACAGGCGCTGGCAAGCGTCACACAGGGCTTGCCAGAAGGCCTCAGGGTCGTTCTCCATCCAGCCCGGCTGGGGGGACAGATAGGTGTTGATCATGACTTGCGCCTTGTCGATCAAATTGCCGTGCAAATCAAAGAGCAGGGCGCGCACGCTCTGGGTGCCGTTATCGATGGCCAGCAGGTAGGTTTTGCTCATAGCGTCTGCTCAGTTGAGGGCCGATCGGGCAGCGTGTAGTGCGCGGCAATCAGCGCGCGGTAGCGCTCAATCTCGGTGCGCCATTGCGCGTCGTCCCAGTTCAGATGCGGCTGGCACAGGGCGCCAATGCGTGCCAGATGGTCCAGGCCGCCACGCGGCAACAGAATGCCCAGCCGCGTACGGCGCAGCAGCAGATCGTCCAGATGCACGACCGCTTCATGCTGGGCCGCTACAGTGAGCTCCAGCCACAGGGTGTTGGTGCCGGGAATGGTTTGCAGGTCGGCCTCAGTCGCGTGCAGGCTCAGTTCCCCGGCACGATAGCCATAGCGCGCCGCCAGCCGGTGACGCACAGAAGCGCTCCAGCGCGGGTTCAGCTCACCCACTGATGTGAACATGTTGGCATCGTCGCGCGCAAACGGCTTGCCCACATGCGCTGCAGCCAGTGCCAGCGCGTCTTGCGCCATCAACCGGAAGGTGGTGAGCTTGCCCCCGGTCAGCGTGATCAGGCCCGATTCATTGAGCACCACATGGTCCCGTGCGGCTTGGGACGCCGTGCCGCTGCCGTCGTCCACGACAGGCCGCACACCGGCGTAACAGGCGCTGATATCGGCAGCGCGCAGGGCTGCAGCGGGGAACTGGTCGTTCACCGCCGCCAGCAGGTAATCCACTTCTTGCGGCGTGATGGAGGCCTCCACATCCAGACTCTGGCGATGATCCAGATCGGTGGTGCCGATCAGCGTGGCGCCCTCCCAGGGGTAGAGAAACACGGGTCGGCCATCTTTGGGGTGCATCAAGCTGATGGATTGCGCCACCGGCAGACGCCAGAACGGTACCACCAAGTGACTGCCGCGCAGCGGGCGCAGCATGGGCTTGCCGCCCACCGCCCCACGCAGCCCGTCGGCCCAGGCGCCGGTGGCGTTGACCACGGCTTTGGCGCGTACCTGAAATTGCTGGTGGGTGAGCACGTCTTGCACCGTGATGCTGGATACGCGACCCGCATCAAGCTGCAAGCCAAGTGCGCTCACGTAGTTCAACACCAGTGCCCCGTCGCGCTGCGCCTCCATCAGCACACGCCACACCAGACGCGCATCGTCGGTCTTGGCGTCCTGAAACACCAGGGCACCGCGCATGTGCGCTGGCGCCAGGCCGGGGGCGAGCATTTGCACGCTGGCCAGATCGGCCCAGCCGTGGCTGCGAAGACCTGCCATCAGGTCGTACACCATCAAGCCGAGTTGAAACAGCCAGCGCCCGGGTTTGCGTCCTTTGCAATCGGCAAACAGGAAGCTTTGCGGCTCAATTAATTCCGGCACCTCGCGCATCAGGCGCTCGCGCTCGCGAACCGAGTGCAAGGTGGTTTTGATATCACCTTGCCGGAGGTAGCGCAGTCCGCCATGCACCAGCTTGGAAGACCGGCTCGACGTGCCCCAGGCAAAGTCGCGCTGCTCGATCAGCAGCACGGTCCAGCCGCGGCGCGCCGCCTGCTGTGCCACCCCGGCGCCGCTGATGCCGCCGCCAATCACCACCAGGTCCCAGGTCTGGGCGTCGAGCCGCGTCAGGCCTTTAGCGCGTTCTGTGCCTGCGTTTAACTCGCCCATGGTCCACCGTCCTGCAGCAGCTTGCCGGGGTTCATGATTTTTTTCGGATCAAAGTGGCGACACAGCTCAGCCAACGTGGCCATTCCCAGTGGTCCTTTCTCCTCGGCCAGATGGGCGGCGTGGTCGCGCCCGACACCGTGCTGGTGGCTCACCGTGCCACCGTGTGCAGCGATGGCTGCGGCCACGGCCGCTTTGAGGCGCTGCCAGCGCTCGAAATTGGGCGCAAAGCCGCCCGGCGCGGTAGCCCACACAAATTGCGAATAAATGCTGCTGCCCTGCGGGTACAGGTGCGATAGATGGGTGAAGGCGTGCACCCGCTCGCCGTATTGCGCAAATACATCACGCGCGGCTTGCTCCATGGCCAGCATCAGGTGCTTCACCTGGGGCCAGTCCACCGCCGTCTCGATGGTGTCGGCCGAGTAGCCCAAGTCCCACAGCGTGTTGCGCAAATAGGGTCCCTTGAAGCGGTTGGCCGCCCACTTGGCTCCCATGGCGGGGCCAATATAGACGGCGCCATGTCTTGCCAGCAGGCGCCGGGCCTCGCGCAAGGCGTGGCGGGCGGTGCGTGTGTCGGCCGTCACGCCCAGCATCAGCATGCATTTGGCATCAGAGCAGCCGCGCCAGGACAAGTAGCGCTGCAGCCAGCCGATCAGGCGCGCGTGGCCAGCCAGCGTGAGGTTGGTTTCGGTCTCGATGCCGTTGGACAGGCGCAGCAGGCTCAAGGGCAGTTTGCGCTGCACCAGCTCGCGCACAGCGTCCTCCGCGGCGTCCCAGTCGGGGAAGAACAGGGCGTGAAAGCTCTCGTGTTCAGGCAGCGGTGAGACCCGCACCGTGGCCTCGGTGAGAATGCCAAAGCGGCCTTCCGAACCCAGCACCAGCTCGCGCAAGTCCGGCCCGGCGCTGGCCGCCGGCAGGGTCGGGATGCTCAGTGTGCCGACCGGCGACTCCAGCCGACCCCCCGCAAACAACTGCTCGATGCGTCCGTAGCGCAGCGACTGCTGGCCGCTGGAGCGCGTCACTACCCAGCCACCCACGGTGGAGTATTCAAATGACTGCGGAAAATGCCCCAGCGTGTAGCCCTGCGCGCGCAACTGTGCCTCCACCAGGGGCCCGGATGTGCCCGCGCCAAAGGTGGCCAACTGGCTTGGCTTGTCCAGGTGCAGCAGGCGGTTCATGCGGCTGAGATTGATCGACAGGATCGGTCGTTCGCTTAGGGGGCAGTCCAGATGCCCGGCCACGCTGGTGCCACCGGCAAACGGGATCACGATCCAGTTGTTCGCGTTGGCCAGGTCGATCAGCTCGCGCACTTGGCTTGAGGATTCAGGAAAAGCCACGCCGTCGGGCACCGGGGGCAGGGCGCCAAAGCGCTTGCGGATCCAGTCGGCAAAGCTTTCGCCCATGGCCACGGAAAAGCGGGTGGCGGCGTCGGTTTGAATGAGCGGGTGGCTGGGCAGGCGTGAGGCCGGAACTTGCGTCAGCATTTCTTCACGCGTGACATCGCGGCTCGGCAGCCCGGGCCCCAAGCGCGCGTTCATCATGGCGCGCGCACCCTCGTTGAGGTCCATCGCGGCGGCATCGTCGCCCCAGCCGTTCCATCGTCGCATGCCTTGCTCCTTGTTGCTTCAGTATGAAGCCAACTGTAGAACAAGGCCAGCCATTTGCCATTTCGCGATGCCGCCAATCGATTGTTCTACCGCGCCAGGTTCGCAGCCTCTTTTGCCTGGACCTTATGGCATTTTAGGCCTCTAGCCCTCATGAAATATGCGTGTATAGCTATCTATTTGATAGCGTTTGAGCGCAATAGTTGCGAAGCGGGTCATCAATGGATGCCAGGGCGCCAGACGCATTTAATAGGCTTCTTTTCGGCGACTCGCGATGGCTGGCTCAAGGATGGCAGTTGCTCCGCTGCTTCGTCGGAAGGCTTTCAAGTCAGGGTAACTACTGACTCGGCTCTGAAACAAATGAGCTACAGTGTCAACAAACTGAATCAAACGTTTCATGACTACTCCCGCGTTGTTTGCCAAAGTCCCGCTTGACGGCCTCAGCCCGGAACTGCTGCGGGCAGCGCGCTGGATCGAAGCGCATCCGCGAGAGGTGGCGTTGCATTCGATGCGCGAATGCGCACGCCGTGCCGTGCTGGCACCGGCGACGCTGACCCGGCTTTCACGGGCTCTTGGGTTCGATGGTTTTGAGGCGATAAAAAGTCTCTGCCAGGAGTCATTTGCGGCGCAGGCAGGGTACGCTGGACGGGCCGAAGTTTTGCAGGCAAGCGCGCGACACAGTGAGGATTGGCTATCGCTGTTGAATCAAACCCAGCACGCCAACACGGCGTCTGTCATGGGGCTGAATCAACCCAGGCAACTCGAGGCTGCGGCCGATGCCATGCTCAAGGCACGTCACATTTATTTTCTGGGTATGCGTGCCAGCCACGGCTTGGCCCTGTATTTGCACTACACCTATGGACTGCTCGCGTCCAACGGGGTTCTGGTGCAGGGGCAGGGCGGTACGCTGAGCGACCAGATCGGCGAAATGGGCCCAAACGATTTGCTGGTGGCGATGTCGTTTGCGCCCTACACCCGACAAACGGTGGATGCCGTCGCCCAGGCGTTGGAACAAGGCGTCGACCTGATGGTGCTGACAGACAGCGCACTGTCGCCGATTGCCCGGTCAGCCGCTCATGTCTTGCTGTTCCGGGCTGACAGCTCTTCGTATTTCCATTCCATGGTTGGAGCGTTGGCGCTGGCCGAGGCTTTGGCTGCCGCTGTTGCGGTACGTGGCGGACGCAAGGTGCTGGCGCGCCTGCAGTCCCGGCAAGACCGGCTCGACAGCGAGGGTGCGTACTGGGACAAGCGCAACGATAAGTCAGCGCTCGCGCGCTCATCAAACTCTTTAGTAAGGAGGTAGTTCTTATGTCCACAGTGTCCACCCATGTATTTCATCGGCATCTGCAACGAACGCCGCCGGTGGCGGTCAGCGGCAAGGGTGTTTATCTGACCGATGCTCAAGGAAAAACTTATATCGACGCTTCCGGCGGGGCAGCAGTATCCTGCCTGGGGCATGGGCATCCGGACGTGCTGGCCGCGATGCATGCGCAGATCGACCAGCTGGCTTATGCGCACACCAGTTTTTTCACCACCGAAGTGGCTGAGACCCTGGCCGGAAAACTAATACAGACAGCACCGCAAGGCATGAGCCATGTGTACTTTGTCAGCGGCGGGTCAGAGGCAATGGAAGCCACGCTCAAAATGGCACGGCAGTATTTTGTCGAAATCGGTCAGCCACAGCGCCAGCATTTCATCGCGCGCCGGCAGAGCTACCACGGCAACACGCTGGGAGCGCTGGCCATCGGCGGCAACCAGTGGCGACGCGAGCCGTTTGCCCCTATCCTGATGCCGGTCACCCATGTGTCGCCCTGCTACCCCTACCGCGAGCAGCTGGCCGGGGAGACACCCGAGCAGTACGGCCAGCGCCTGGCGCAGGAGCTGGAGCAGGCAATCCTTGAAAAAGGCGCCGACCGTGTGATTGCCTTCATTGCAGAAACCGTGGGCGGTGCAACCGCCGGGGTGCTGGTGCCCGTGCCAGGCTACTTCAAGGCGGTGCGTGAAGTCTGCGATCGCTACGGGGTGTTGCTGATACTCGATGAAGTCATGTGCGGCATGGGCCGCACCGGCACGCTGCATGCGTGCGAGCAGGAGGGTGTGCTGCCGGATTTGTTGGCTGTCGCCAAAGGGCTTGGCGGCGGATACCAGCCCATTGGTGCGGTACTGGTGCAGGCGAAGATTGTTGAGGCCATGCGCCAGGGCTCCGGCTTTTTCCAGCACGGCCACACCTACCTGGGTCATGCGGTCGCGTGTGCGGCGGCGCTGGCCGTGCAGCAGGTGATCGAGCGTGATCAACTTCTGGCGCAAGTGCGCGCGCGCGGCGGGTTCTTGCAGCAGTTGTTGCGTAGTACCTGGAGCGAACATCCCCATGTCGGGGATATCCGGGGTAGCGGCCTGTTCTGGGGCATCGAGCTGGTGCAAAACCGAGATCACAAAACACCGTTTGACCCGGCGCGCAAACTGCACGCCCGCATCAAACAGGAAGCGATGGCGCGCGGCTTGATGGTGTACCCGATGGGCGGCACCGTCGATGGTCAGTATGGCGATCACGTTTTGCTGGCCCCCCCTTTTATAAGCAGCGAGGCGGAACTGACCATCATGATTGAGCGCCTGAGTTCGGCGATAGATGCCGCGATTTCAGCGGCATAAACAATTATTTTTACAACCTGGAGAAACTGAAATGAGTAAGAAACTTTTGTTGAGCGCCCTGAGCGCGACCATGGCCATGTCCGCTGCCCTGATGCCTGCACCGGCATTGGCCCAGCAGAAATTTGTCACCGTCGGCACCGGTGGCGTGACCGGCGTTTACTACGCCGTAGGCGGCGCCATTTGCCGCTTGGTCAACAAGGACCGGGCCAAAACCAACTTGCGTTGCTCGGTGGAGTCCACCGGCGGCTCCGCCTATAACGTCAACACCATCAAGGCCGGCGAGCTTGACTTCGGAATGGCCCAGTCTGACGTGCAATACCAGGGATTCAAGGGCACGGGCTCGTTCAAGGAGCCGTTTGCCGACATGCGCTCGGTGTTCTCGGTTCATCCCGAACCCTTCACCTTGGTGGCGCGCAAGGAAGCCAATGTTTCGAACTTCACAGACTTCAAAGGCAAACGCCTGAATGTGGGCAATCCGGGCTCAGGAACTCGGGCTGCGATTGATGAGTTGCTGGTGGCGTTGAACATGAAGTTGTCAGACTTCTCGCTCGCCTCCGAATTGAAGGCGGACGAACATGGCGCGGCACTGTGCGACAACAAGATTGACGGCTTCTTCTTCGGTGTGGGACACCCTTCCGCCAATATTCAAGACCCGACCACTGCCTGCGCTGCCAAACTGGTGCCTATCACGGGCCCGGCTGTTGACGCCCTGGTCAAAAAGAACTCGTACTTTGCCTATGCCACGATTCCCGGCGGCATGTACGCCAACAACCCGCAGCCGACCAAGACCTACGGCGTGCTGGCAACAATGATCACCTCGGCCAAGGTGCCGGCCGACACGGTGTACGCCATTACCAAGGCGGTTTTCGACAACTTCGACGAATTCAAGAAGCTGCACCCCGCGTTTTCACAACTCGATCCCAAGCATATGGTGGTCGATGGCCTGACCGCACCGCTGCATGAAGGTGCAGCACGTTACTACCGTGAAAAGGGCTGGATCAAGTAAGCAGCACCTGCTTTCATTTTTCCCATAAGCACAATCCCGTGAGAACCCCATGACAGTATCTACCTCGAATTCCCCACCCATTGACCTGCAACAACTGGTGCAAGAAGCTGATCTGGGTGGCCGAAAGCCAGTCGGGGCTGTCAAGGTTCTCATGTTTGTCGTCTGCATCGGATGGTCAGTGCTGCAGCTTTGGTACGCTTCGCCGCTGCCGTTTGCACTGCGAATTTTTGTTCTCAACGATACCGAGATGCGTGCGCTGCATCTGGCGTTGGCCCTGTTCCTGGCCTATCTGGCCTACCCGTTTGGCAAGCGCTCGTCGCGTGCCATGGTCCCTTCGGTAGATTGGGTGCTGGCGGTGTTGGCCGCCTTCTGCGCCGCCTATATTTTTCTGTTTTACCGCGATCTTTCCACCCGTCCGGGTCAACCGACGTTGGTCGATATGGTGGTGGCAGTGGCCGGTGTGCTGCTGCTGCTCGAAGCCACGCGGCGCGTCGTCGGTCCGCCGATGGCCATCATCGCTGCATTGATGCTGGGTTTCGCTTTTGCCGGCCCCTATATGCCTGACGCCGTGGCCCACAAAGGGGTTTCACTTTCCAAGGCGGTCTCTCACTACTGGCTGTCGACCGAAGGTGTGTTTGGCGTCGCGCTCGGGGTCTCGTCAAGCTACATCTTTCTGTTCGTTCTTTTCGGTGGCTTGCTGGAAAAAGCCGGAGCCGGAAGCTATTTCATCAAAGTGGCGTACGCGCTGCTTGGGCACATGCGGGGCGGCCCGGCCAAAGCGGCTGTTGTGTCATCGGGCCTGATGGGCATGATCTCCGGCTCGTCGGTCGCCAACGTGGTGACCTGTGGCACCTTCACCATTCCGCTGATGAAGCGGGTTGGTTATCCAGCGCACAAAGCCGGCGCCATCGAAACCGCCGCCGGTGTGGATGGCCAGATCATGCCGCCGGTCATGGGCGCAGCTGCCTTTCTGATGGCGGAATACGTCGGGGTCCCCTACTCCGAAATTGTCAGAAACGCCATCCTGCCCGCAGCCATCTCCTACATTGCCTTGTTTTATATTGCGCACCTGGAAGCCCTGAAGATGGGCATCCAGGGCTTGCCTCGCAACAAGGGCTCGACGACCATGGGCCGGCTGGTGGGTTTTGGCCTCACCGTCTGCAGCGTCATCCTGCTGTCCAACGTCGTGTATTACGGATTGGGTTGGCTCAAGGCCTTGCTGGGCAGCGCTGCGATCTGGGTCATCGTTCCTGCCATCGTCGCAGCCTACGTTGCCATCGTGCGACAGGTCTCGAAAGAACCCGATCTGACCATTGATGACCCCAACACGGCAATGCTGGTTCTGCCACCGGTCAAGGAAACCATTCTGGCAGGACTGCACTATCTGCTGCCGGTGGTGTTGCTGATCTGGTCGCTGCTGGTCGAAGAACTGTCGCCCGGCCTGTCGGCGTTTTACGCATCGGTCTCGCTGGTCGTGATCCTGTTGACGCAAAAGTCCTTGCTGGCCTATTTTCGGGGCCAGCCCAAGCCTCTGTCCCGAGTGAAGGACGGCTGGAAAGACCTGGTAGAAGGCCTGGAGCTGGGCGCGCGCAACATGATCGGCATCGGCATTGCCACCGCCTGCGCCGGCATCATCGTCGGAACCGTCTCGGTGACGGGCCTGGGTCTGGTGATGACCGATCTGGTTGAAATCGTTTCTGCCGGCAGCCTGATCGGCATGCTGGCACTGGTGGCGGTGGTCTGTCTGATCCTGGGCATGGGCATGCCCACCACCGCGAGCTACATCATTGTCTCAACCCTGATGGCACCGGTCATCGTGGAACTCGGCTCGCAAACCGGCCTGGTCGTGCCCCTGGTGGCGGCGCACATGTTTGTCTTTTATTTCGGTTTGATGGCCGACGTCACCCCGCCGGTCGGGCTGGCCTCGTTCGCGGCCGCTGCGATTGCCAAAGCGGATCCGATCAAGACCGGTATCACGGCGTTTTTTTACAGCATCCGCACCGGCATCCTGCCCTTCATGTTCATCTTCAACACCGAGCTGCTACTGATCGGCATTCGGTCCTGGTGGAGCCTGGCGCTGACAGTGTGCACGGCGATTATTGCGATGCTGGTTTTCGCTGCTGCCACGCAGGGCTGGTTCATCCGGCGCAGCCGCTGGTACGAGTCAGCTGTGCTTTTGCTGGTGACTTTTTCATTGCTCCGGCCCGATTTCTGGCTTGACCTGGTGACACCAAAATACCGTGTTGAAGCTGGCACCCGGCTGGTCGAGCTGGCTGGCACCGGTACCTCTGGGTCAGGACTTCGTGTGCGTATCGAGGGGACGTCCCTGGAAGGAAAGTCGGTTTACAAGACGGTTCTCCTGCCCTTGAGTGCCGAAGGCGACGGCGTCCAGCGCATCAGGAATGCCGGCATGACCGTGCTGACCACACCTTCTGGCGTCGAGATCATGTCCGTAGGTCTGAAGAGTGGTGCGGACAAAGCGGGCTTCGAGCAGGGATTCAAAGTAAGTGGAGTCGAAGTGCTAGCCGATCGCATGGACAAGCGATGGTTGTATCTGCCGGCACTGCTGCTCTTGGCGGCGGTCTATGCAGCCCAGCGCATGCGCCGTGAGTCACCCGTCTCGCGGGTCCACGCCGCGGCGACTTGAAGGATGAACTACACGATGACGTCAAACCGACCACGTATCGCATTGATCCATGCGCTCGCGCTTTCAGTCGAACCCGTCAACGAGGTCATGGCCCGCGACTGGCCCGAGGCCACTCGAATGAACTTGCTCGACGACAGCCTGTCCGCAGACTTGGCGACCAGCGGGCGCGGGCTCGATACCGCCATGCATAAGCGCTTTCAATGCTTTGCCCAATACGCGCTGGACTGTGGAAGTGATGCGATCCTGTTCACTTGTTCGGCCTTCGGACCATGCATCGAAGAGATAGCGCGGCTGCATCCATCGGTGCCTGTGCTTAAACCAAACGAAGCGATGATCAAGGATGCCTCTGCGCTAGGCCGGCGCGTGGGCCTGGTTGCCACTTTTGCACCGACCCTCGAGTCGATGCCGTTAGAATTTCCGCGTGATATCACTCTCGAATGCCAGCTCGCAGAGGGTGCTCTTGCGGCCATGAACGATGGCAACGGCGAGCGACACGATCAGCTGATTGCAGCTGCTGCCGTCAGGTTGGCGGACCTTGGCTGCGAGGTGATTGCACTGGCCCAGTTCAGCATGGCAAGGGCGAAGTCGCTGGTACAACGGCGTACCGGTTTGCCGGTGCTGAGCACGGTGGACAGTGCCGTAGCCGAGTTGAAACGCAGCCTGGACGGCAGTCGCTCCCAGGCCGTGACTATTGACCCCAAGTTTGGAATTATTCGTTTATGAACACATTACCCCCCCTTCCTTGCTACCTCAACGGCGAGTTCACCGTGCTCCCTGACGCCAAAATCAGCGTCATGGACCGTGGCTTCATTTTTGGCGACGGCGTGTATGAAGTTGTGCCGGTCTACGGCGGACGCTTGTTCCGCTTTGAGCAGCACATGGCGCGACTCGACCGCAGCCTGGCTGAAGTCCGTATTGCCAACCCTATGACACAGGCCCAGTGGGCTGAAGTTGCTCTCAAACTCGTAGCTTCTTACGCCGCTCACACCGGGGCCAAGGCCGAAGACATCAACCAGCTGATCTACATTCAAATCACCCGCGGCGTGGCCATGCGCGACCACGTCATGCCCGTCAACATCACGCCCACCGTGTTTGTCATGGCTAACAAGATGAATTTGCCCACCGATGCACAACGCAGCCAGGGCGTTGCCTGCGTCACAGCAGACGACTTTCGCTGGGAAAAAGCCCACATCAAGAGCACCAGCTTGTTGGGCTCGGTTCTTGCCCGCCAGATCAGTTTTGATGCGGGCGCAGTGGAAACCATCATGTTTCGCGACGGTTTCTTGAGCGAGGCTGCCGCCAGCAACGTTTGGGTCATCAAGGGTGGCAAAGTGCTGGGCACACCCAAAGACAATCTGGTGCTGGAAGGCATTCGCTATCGCTTGCTTGAGGAAATTTGCCGCAGCAAGGGCATCGGCTTTGAGCTGCGCCGCATCAGCCGCGAAGAGGTATTGAACGCCGACGAATTGCTCCTGTCCTCGGCCACCAAAGAGGTGCTGGCAGTCACCACACTGGACGGTCGGCCCGTCGGCGCCGGTCGGCCTGGCCCCATTTACGCGCAGCTGTACGCGGGTTACCAGAAGGCCAAAGAACAAGTGTGATAAAGCCGCCATCGCAGCCACAATCGCTTTAGATGATCAACAAAATAGCAGCCTCGGTGGCTGATGCGCTGGCAGACGTCAAGGATGGCTCGACCGTCATGATAGGCGGCTTCGGTACCTCTGGCATTCCCAATGAACTCATCGACGGCCTGATCGCGCAGGGATCAAAAGACCTCACCGTGGTGAACAACAACGCTGGCAATGGCGACACTGGGTTGGCTGCCTTGCTTAAGACCGGGCGGGTCCGCAAAATCATTTGCTCCTTTCCGCGCCAGGCCGACAGCTATGTGTTCGACGGACTCTATCGCACGGGAAAACTGGAATTGGAGCTGGTGTCACAAGGCAATCTGGCCGAGCGCATCCGTGCGGCTGGCGCGGGCATTGGCGGCTTCTTCACGCCCACCGGTTTTGGCACCGAGTTGGCCAAGGGCAAAGAATGCCGCGAAATCAATGGCAAAAACTATGTGCTGGAGCATCCCATCTATGGTGACCTGGCGCTGATCAAAGCCGAACGGGGCGACCGCTGGGGCAACCTGATGTACCGAATGGCCGCACGCAATTTCGGGCCGGTCATGGCCACCGCGTGCAAAAAAACGGTAGCGACGGTGCACGAAATCTCCGACTTGGGCGAACTGAATCCCGAACACATTGTGACCCCCGGCATCTTTGTCCACCAGATTATCAAGATCGAACGCCAGGCCACACAGTCCGGCGGGCTCAGGAAAGCGGCGTGACATGACTTACCAAAAGCGAACCAAAGACCAGCTCGCCGCACGCGTGGCGCAGGACATTGATGAGGGCGCGGTCGTTAACCTCGGCATTGGCATGCCCACATCAGTGGCCAACCACATCCCGGCCAGCCGCGAGGTCCTGCTGCACAGCGAAAATGGCATTTTGGGCATGGGGCCAGCGCCCGCTGCGGGCGAGGAAGATTACGACCTGATCAACGCCGGAAAGCAACCGGTGACGCTGCTCAAGGGAGGCTCGTTCTTTCACCACGCCGACAGCTTTGCCATGATGCGTGGCGGCCATGTGGATATCTGCGTGTTGGGTGCCTTTCAGGTCTCAGCCACGGGCGACCTGGCCAACTGGCACACGGGGGAGAAAGACGCCATTCCCGCCGTGGGCGGTGCCATGGATCTGGCCGTAGGAGCCAAGCAGACCTGGGTGATGATGGATCTGCTGACCAAACAGGGCGAGAGCAAGTTGGTACAGGCTTGCACCTATCCGCTCACGGGTATCGGCTGTGTCAAGCGAATCTACTCTGACCTGGCCACGCTGGCATGCACGGCGCAGGGTCTGAAGCTGATTGACAAAGTCGAAGGATTGGCACACGCCGAACTGGAAAAGCTGGTGGGCTTACCGATCCGCAACTGATCAACAAGACAAGGACACACCATGAACCAGGCTTTCATCTGCGACGCCATCCGCACCCCTTTCGGCCGCTACGGCGGCGCGCTCTCCAGCGTACGCACCGACGATCTTGGCGCGATTCCCTTGCGGGCGCTGATGGCGCGCAACCACAACGTGGACTGGGCCGCCGTCGCCGATGTGCTCTATGGATGCGCCAATCAAGCCGGCGAAGATAACCGCAATGTCGCCCACATGGCTTCCCTGCTGGCGGGTTTGCCCTTTGAAGTGCCGGGTGCCACCATCAATCGTCTGTGCGGCTCGGGCCTCGATGCTGTAGGCACGGCAGCGCGCGCCATCAAAGCGGGAGAAGCTACGCTGATGATTGCGGGCGGTGTCGAAAGCATGAGCCGCGCGCCTTTCGTCATGCCCAAGATGGATGCGGCATTTGGCCGCGCCAATGCTGTCTATGACACCACGATCGGCTGGCGCTTCATCAACAAGTTGATGAAAGCGCAGTACGGAGTGGACTCAATGCCCGAAACTGCCGAGAACGTGGCGACAGAGTTCAAGATCGAGCGCGAGGCGCAGGACAGGATGGCGCTGGCCAGTCAGATGAAAGCGGTAGCCGCGCAAAAGGCCGGTCACCTGGCCCGTGAAATTGTGCCCGTCACCATTCCTCAGAAAAAAGGCGACCCCGTGCTGGTGAGCCAGGACGAACACCCACGTGAAACGAGCCTCGAAACGCTGGCAAGACTCAAGCCCATCGTGCGCCCGGATGGCACAGTCACGGCGGGCAATTCCAGTGGCGTGAACGATGGCGCTTGTGCCTTGTTGCTCGCCGACGAAAAGACCGCGGTAACGAACGGCCTGACACCCACGGCCCGCGTGGTGGGCATGGCCACGGCTGGCGTGGCGCCGCGCATCATGGGCATCGGTCCGGCCCCCGCCACACAGAAGGTACTTGCTCTAACCGGCCTGAAGCTGGCCCAACTGGACGTCATAGAAGTCAATGAAGCCTTTGCTGCCCAAGGACTGGCCGTGCTGCGCTTGCTAGGATTGCCCGATGACGATGAGCGCGTTAACGCCTGGGGCGGTGCGATTGCCCTGGGGCACCCCTTGGGTGCCTCGGGTGCGCGCCTTGCCATCACTGCCATCAACCGCCTGCATGCCACCGCTGGTCGCTACGCACTATGCACCATGTGCATTGGCGTGGGGCAGGGCATCTCGATCATCCTGGAGCGGGTGTAGAGGAAGGGCCGCGATTTGGCATGCTTCAAACAAGGTTTCACGTCATTCGTCCGGCAACATCGTCACTAAAATGTTTGAATATGTTGCGCCACCAGTTCCCCCTTTTTCCTTGCCCTGCGGCAAACCGCCACCTTGGTCGGAGTCTGCGTTGACAACGACCACCCCAGCAATGCCCACCAGCGCCTACGAGTTGCTGGACAGCGGAGCCTACCGCGCCAGCTTGCTCACGCGCGGCCCCTGGCACCCCGAGCATCAGCACGCTGGCCCGCCCATCGCGCTGGTGTGCCGCGCCATTGAACACGCAGCAGCCGGGCACGGATTAACCCACATCGCGCGGCTCACCGCCAACCTGCTGCGCCCGGTGCCGATCGGCGAGCTCGCGGTCGAGGTCGCCACCGACTATGCCGGGCGCAATGCCGGCCATTTCTCGGCTCGGCTCATGGCTGGCGGGAAGGAAGTCGCGCGCTTCACGGCACTGGCCCAGCGCGAGAACGACCTGCAGCTGCCCGACAGTCTGCCGGGCCACCCGCTGCCGCTGGCGCCGACAGGGCCCGAAGCGTCGCAAGCGGCTACCTTTCCCTTCGCCAGCAAGCATGTGGGCTATTCCGACCTGGTCGAGACCCGCGTCGCGCACGGCCGCTTCTTCAACGGTCCTTGTGCCATCTGGTTCCGCTTGCGCCACCCGCTGCTCGGCAGCGAGGCACCCAGTGTCTACCAGCGTGTCGCCGTTGCCGCTGATTCCGGCAATGGCATCAGCGCAATTCTCGATTTAAAAAGCTACAGCTTCGTCAATTCGGACCTGACCATCAATCTCTTGCGTCGGCCTCAGGGCGAGTGGATCTGCCTCGATGCCCGTACCTATCTTGGCCAGAACGGTGGCGGCCTCGCCGAATCGACGCTCTACGATACGCACGGTCTCATTGGTCGGGCCACGCAGAGCCTCTGCGTCAGCCAGCGCAGCTGATGATGCCGCCAATCAATTGTTCTATCGCGCCAAGTGCGAAACCTTTTTCGGTTCATTCGACCCTTGCCCTTTGATCAAAGAGTACGCACATGACAACAGAAACCCCGATCGACCGCAGGCAATTGCTGCGCAGCATGTTCGACGCAGCCGTTGCGTCAGCGCAGCCAGCGCTGTGCCTGCCGCCATTTCTGCCAGCACAGCCAAAGGGCAGAACAATCGTCATCGGCGCGGGGAAGGCCTCTGCTGCCATGGCGCGGGCGCTGGAAGAGCATTGGAGCGGTCCGCTCGAAGGTCTGGTGGTCACGCGCTATGGTTACGAAGTGCCTTGCAAGCGAATCGATATTGTGCAGGCGGCGCATCCGGTACCCGATGCGGCCGGTCTGCTTGCCACCCAGCGCATCTTGGATGCCGTGACCGACCTGACCCCTGACGATTTGGTGATTGCACTGATCTCCGGCGGCGGCTCCTCCCTGCTGGTCGCACCGGGCTCCGGCTTGACGCTGGCTGACAAGCAGGCGGTCAACGTTCAGTTGCTCAAGAGCGGGGCGAGCATCTCCGAGATGAACTGCGTGCGCCGTCACCTCTCAAGCATCAAGGGTGGGCGGCTCGGTGCAGCCTGCCACCCCGCCAGACTGCTCACCCTGCTGATTTCGGACGTGCCCGGGGACGCACCGGTTGACATTGCCTCCGGCCCCACGGTGGCGGACCCAAGCACCTGCGCCAATGCGCTGGCCATCGTTGATCGTTACCGCATTGAGTTGCCGCCCGCAGTGCGCTCGCTGCTGGAATCCGGTCAGGGCGAGAGCGTCAAGCCTGGCGACGCGCGGCTGGTGGGAAGCGAGACGCGCATGATCACAGCGCCCCAAATGGCACTCGAAGCTGCGGCACGGGTCGCCCGCAGCGCGGGCCTTGCAAGCTACATCCTCAGTGACAGCCTTGAGGGCGAGGCACGCGAGGTTGGCAAAACGCTGGCTGGCATTGCACGGCAGGTGGCTCTGCACGGTCAACCCTTCACACCGCCCTGCGTGCTGCTGTCGGGCGGCGAGACCACGGTGACGGTGCAAGGAACTGGCCGGGGTGGTCGCAATGTGGAATTTTTGCTCGCGCTCGCTGTTGCACTCGACGGACTGACCGCTGTCCATGCCATTGCCGGCGATACCGATGGCGTTGATGGCGCAGAGGAAATTGCCGGTGCCGTCATCACACCCGGCACCTTGGCTCGGGCCTGGGGCCTTGGCATCAATCCACGTGCCAGTCTCGACAACAACGATGGTCACGGGTTCTTTCAGGCTCTGGGTGACTCTGTGGTGACCGGGCCCACCCTGACCAATGTGAACGACTTTCGGGCCATCGTCATCGACGCCGGTCCAGCCGACAGAAGGCCCTGAATGCAGCGTAGGCGCTGGAGCTTGTTGAAGACATAGCGGCAAGCAAGCCAATTTTCAATGCAAAGGCGCGCGACTATCATTGCGCGATGCCGTTAACCGACTGTTCAATCCCGGTCGCCACCCCAAGCGCGCGCGTGGTGGCGACCTATGCCCACACGCTGTGGGATGCAGCGCATGCCGAGGGGCTGGACGACGCGCTGTTGATGGCGACGCTCGGGCGCGCCGCCATCGGCGATGACGATGTTTCGGTAGCGGCCTACTTGGACCTGCTGCAGGCGGCCCGTGAACAAGGTGGGCCGCTGTTTGGCTGGCGTCTGGGGCAGTGTGTCAAACCCACCACCTATGGCGTCAACGGTATCTTGCTGCTGGCTTGTCCAACCCTGGGGGATGCACTGCAACAGGTACTGCGTTTTGAGTCGCTGGTGCATGACCTGGGCCGCTCCAGCTTCACCCGGCACGGAGACCGGGTGGTTTACGCCTGGCGCAACGACTGCGCCGCGCATCTGATGGCCGGTGTGCTGGCGGAATCAGTGTTCTCGGGCATTCAGACCTGCGCCCAGTGGCTGATTGGCAAGCCCTTGAGCGATTTTGACATTGAGTTCACGCACGTCACCGACGCCGCGACATCGGCGCGCATTGCGCAGTGGAGTGGGGCGCGTGTGCGATGGGGCGCGGCTGAAAACCGGGCAATCTTTCCGGCCTCGGTACTGGCCTGGCCGATCCCGCAAGCCAACAAGGCCTTGTTGCCTCTGTTGCAGCAGCACGCCGAGGCCCTGCTGCAAGCGCGCTATCCGCAGGACGTGGGCATCGTGGCCCAGGTGCGCCAAAGTATTTCTGGTCGTCTGGGAAGCGGCCCGGTCAAACTCGTCAACGTCGCCTCAGACCTGCACCTGTCCACCCGCACCTTGCAGCGCCGCCTGGCGGATTCGGGGGTGGCTTATCAGACGCTGCTGGACAGCAGCAGCCACGAGTTGGCTCGCCATTACCTTGGCAACTCGGCCATGCCGGTGGCCGAAGTGGCTTATCTGCTGGGTTTTCAGGATACGCCAGCGTTTCATCATGCCTTCAAGGGCTGGCAAGGTCAGGGGCCAGGGCAGTACCGCGTGTCAGTTTGCCAAAAAATTTAAACATATTTGGCTTCTAGCCCCCGTGGAATATTGTTTTGTAGGTATATAAATAATAGCAATTCCAAGCAGCCCCGGATGGCCGACCGGATCCTGTCGTCGGTCCAACCGAGCCCGGCAATCAGTTCACCCGGCGCTCAATGCCCCAGAATTTTCGACAAAAAGTCTTTGCTGCGCTCGTTTTGCGGGTTGTTGAAGAAGTCGTGCGGATTGTTTTGTTCCACGATCTGGCCCTGATCCATAAAGATCACGCGGTCAGCCACCGCCTTGGCAAAGCCCATTTCATGCGTGACGCATAGCATGGTGATGCCTTCATCGGCCATGGCAACCATCACATCGAGCACTTCCTTGATCATTTCGGGGTCCAGCGCCGAGGTGGGCTCGTCAAACAGCATGATTTTGGGCTTGAGGCACAAGGCACGCGCAATGGCGACCCGCTGCTGCTGGCCGCCTGAGAGTTGCAGCGGGTATTTCTCGGCCTGCTCGGCGATGCGCACCCGGTTGAGCTGGTGCATGGCCTTTTCTTCAGCCTCTTTTTTCGGCATTTTGCCGACCCACATCGGTGACAGCGTCAGGTTTTCCAGGACCGTCAGGTGGGGGAACAGATTGAATTGCTGAAACACCATCCCGACTTCCTTGCGCACCTGGTCGATGGCCTTGACGTCGTCAGCGAGTTCGATCCCGTCCACAATCAGACGCCCTTGTTGGTGCTCTTCAAGTCGGTTGATACAGCGGATCAGCGTGGATTTTCCCGAGCCCGACGGCCCGCAAATGACGATGCGTTCGCCCTTGGCCACGGTCAGGTCAATGTCGCGCAGCACATGAAAATTGTTGCCGTACCACTTGTTGACCTTGTCAAAAATGATGATGGGTTGAGGGGTTGAGGTCTCGGACATGATTGTTTTCTTTTGGGTGATAGGGTTTCAGCGCAGCTTGCTTTTGTTGACTTGTTTTTCCACCCAGTGGCTGTAGCGCGACATGGAGAAGCAAAACACAAAGTAAATCAGGGCAATAAAAATGTAGCCTTCAATCGTGAACGGGCGCCAGTTGGAATCGGAGTTAAGCGCCAGGCTCATGGCCCCGGTCAATTCATAGAGGCTGACGATGGTGACGAGCGAGGTGTCCTTGAAGGTGGAAATGAAGTTGTTCATGATGCCCGGCACCACCATCGCCAGCGCTTGCGGCAGCACGATCTTGCGCTGGGTTTGCCAGTACGACAGCCCCAGGGTGGCGGCCGCCTCGACTTGCCCCTTGGGAATGGCCTGCAGGCCGCCGCGAATGACCTCGGCCGAATAGGCCGCCGCAAACAGGGTGATGCCCACCAACACGCGGATCAGCACGTCGATCTTGAATCCCTGCGGCATGAACAGCGGAAACATGAAGGAGGCCATGAACAACACCGAGATCAGCGGCACGCCGCGAATCAACTCGACGTAAATGGTGCAAAAACTGCGAATGGCGGGCAGGCTGGAGCGCCGTCCCAGTGCCACCAGCAGTGCAATCGGGAATGACATCACCAAGGACAGCGAAGCCAGCAGAATGGTCAGCGGCAAGCCGCCCCAGCGATCGGTGTCGACCTGGGTCAGGCCCAGTGTGTTGCCGTACATCAGGGTGAAAAACGCTGCCAGCACGACCAGCCATAGCAGCGGTAGCCAGGTTTTCCAGAACATGCGCATGCAGCTGGCCACCAGCAAGCCGGTGAGCAGCACAGTGGCAATGAGCGGGCGCCATTGTTCCTCAAACGGGTAGCGTCCGAAGATGATGACACGGTATTTCTCGGCGATCACGCCCCAGCAGGCGCCCACACCGGGGGCGCGGCAGGCTTCATAGTTGGGCAGCCAGGCGGCTTTGAATACCGCCCAGTTCAGGATTTGCGGCACCAGCCACAGTAAAACGCCGCCAACGATCAGGGTCGCCAGGGTGGTTTTCCAGTCCGCCAGCAAATTGGCCTTGACCCAGGCGACCGGGCCCTCGGTGTCGACCGGGGCAGGGCGGGCCGCGATGGGTTGAAAAATAGTTGCAGTCATGGTGTGGGTCCGGGGTCAACGTTCTTTGATGGCGGAGCGGCTGTTGTACCAGTTCATCAGAACGGCGGTACCCAGCGAGGTGCTCAGGTAAACCAGCATCACCAGTGAAATGCACTCCACCGCGCGGCCGGTCTGGTTGAGCGCGGTGTTGGCAATGGAGACCACATCGGGGTAGCCAATGGCCACCGCCAGCGATGAGTTTTTGGTCAAATTGAGGTATTGATTGGTCAATGGCGGGATGATCACGCGCAGCGCTTGCGGCAACATGACCAGGCGCATTTCCTGATGACGGCTCAGGCCCAGGGCGGCACCCGCTTCACTCTGGCCCAACGGCACTGACTGGATGCCACCGCGCACCACCTCGGCAATGAAGGAGGCGGTGTAAAGCGTCAAGCCCAACAGCACGGCCAAAAACTCAGGTGTCAGCGCACCCCCGTTTTCAATCGAGAAATCACCTTTGAACGGACGGTTCAATGCCGTGGGTGCGCCACCGAGCAACCAGCCAAGCAGGCTGGCCGCAACAACGATCACCATCGGCATCCAGACCATGCTGCGCACCTGGCCGCTCGCCTCAAACTGGCGCTTGGCCCAGCGCCGGTAAACCCAAGCCAGCGCCAAACCGGGTATCAAACCAGAGGCGGCCCACAATTGCCCGGTAGACCACACCGGAATCGGGTAGTTGAGCCCGCCTTTGCTCAGGAAAAAAGGGCCCAGCACCCAGGCATCAGTGGCAGCGGGCAACACCTCGGTCAAGATCACGTACCACATCAGCAGCTGCAATAGCACGGGGATGTTGCGAAAAAATTCCACATAGACCAGGCACAGGCCGCGCACCAGGGCGTTGCGCGAGAACCGCCCCACGCCTAACAAGGTGCCTAACACGGTGGCCAGAATAATGCCCAGCACGGCCACGCGCAGGGTGTTGGTGACACCCACCAGGAAGGCTTGCCAGTATGGTTGGGCCGAGTCAAACGGGTACAGGCTCTCGCCGATATCAAAGCCGGCCGCTTGTTTCAGAAAGTCAAACCCGCTCTGGATGCCACGCACCCGCATGTTGAGCAGGGTGTTGTGGGCCAGAAACCAGACAAAGCCGCCGATGGCCAGAATGGCAATGACCTGGTAAATCAGGCCTCGAAAGGCCTGACTGCGCCAGGACCAGTTATTCTTTTTAGGAGGATTTTTGGAATTCATTGTGCTTTGCGATTTGCAGTGCTTCCTGAAACAACAAGAGGGGCACCCGAACAGAGCGTCATAAAAAGAGCGCCGCGTGAATCGCTCAGGCGAAATCAGGCGGCGCCGGTTAGTACTTGGGTAACGTTTCAGCGCACCGGGTAGGCGTACATCAAGCCGCCCTTGTTCCACTGGTTGTTGACGCCACGGGGCAGGCCCAGAGGCGAATTGGGGCCGACATTGCGTTCAAAAATTTCACCATAATTGCCAGTCGCCTTGATGGCGTTGGCCATCCAGTCTTTGCTCAGACCCAGCAGCTTTCCGGAGTCTTCAGAGGTGCCCAGGATGCGCTGCACCACGGGGTCTTTGCTGGTAGCCTTCAAACCTTCCAAATTGGCTTGGGTGATGCCGTACTCTTCAGCTTCGAGCAGGCCATAAATAACCCATTTGACAATCGCAAACCACTCGTCGTCACCGCGGCGCACCATCGGGCCCAAAGGCTCTTTAGAGATGAGTTCAGGCAGGATAATGTGTTCTTTGGGGTCCTTGGCAACCTTGTTGCGGGTCGAAGCCAGACCAGACGCGTCGGTCGTGTAGGCAATGCAACGGCCGGTAAAGTAAGCGTTTTCAGCGGCTTCAAGCTTTTCAAACACGACCGGTTTGATGTTCAGTCCGTTGGCCTTGGAGTAGTCGGTCAGGTTCTTTTCCGTGGTGGTGCCGGATTGCACACACACGGTTTGGCCCTTGAGTTGCTTGGCACTCTTGATCTTGCTCTTGACGGGCACCATGAAGCCTTGGCCATCATAGTAGGTCACTGCGGTGTCGTGCAGGCCTAAAGACGCATCGCGGGTCAGGGTGAAGGTGGTATTGCGCGAGAGCACGTCCACTTCGCCCGACTGCAGGGCAGTGAAGCGTTGCTGCGCATTGAGCGGCACATATTTGATCTTTTCAGCATCGCCCAAGGTGGCAGCGGCGATGGCGCGGCATACATCCACGTCCAACCCAGACCATTTGCCCGCCGAGTCAGCCGCACCAAAACCGGCCAGACCGGTGTTGACACCGCAGACCACCTGGCCACGGGCTTTAATGCCGTCCAGGGTCTTGCCCGCATGGGCAGGAGCGGTCATGAAGGCGCCCACGGTTGCCACAACAGCGGTCAGGGTTTGTAATTTACTCAGATGCATTTGCATTACTCCAGTGGAAAAAATGAATCAAAAAAAGGACAGCGACAGTTTCCTGCGGATTTATCCCCGAGGCGAACTTTAGCCCCCTGGGGATAGCTTGGCATCGGGGTTTACTCTTGCCGTTCATGCAAAATACTTATAACCTGATCCAACTATGTCGCTCGCCCCAAAGTGTAATCAGCAAAAACCGTACCAACTGGCAGATGCCCTGAACACTTGCGGTTTAATTGGGCAGTGCCCGAAAATGCTCAACGTCTTAAAGGAAAGCCTGCCATGTTGCTAGATGCTGCCCAATCCCAACTCGTGCTGGTGGATTACCAAAACCGCCTGATGCCCGCCATTTTTGAAGCCTCGCTGGTGCTGGCCAACGCGCTGCGCCTGGCGCAAATTGCGCGTTTGCTGGAGGTACCAATTTGGGGCACTGAGCAAAATCCGTCCAAGTTGGGCGAAAACGCGCCCGAATTGCGGGCGCTGTGCGCGCAGACCTTGAGCAAAATGCACTTCAGCGGTGTCGAAGAAGGCCTGGGTGAGTGGCTGCGCCCACCAGCCAAGCCGGTCGCTGGCAACGCGCGCAGCTTGCCCAAGCACCTGCAAAAGCCCGCTGCGAATGCGTCCGAGCGCAACACGGTCGTGATTGCCGGCTGCGAGGCGCACGTCTGCCTGCTGCAAACCGCGCTGCATTTGCTCGAAGACGAGTTTGAAGTCTGGGTGGTGACCGACGCCTGCAGCTCCCGCACCGAGCGCAACCGCGACGCTGCCTTTGACCGGCTGGCGGGCGCAGGGGCCGAACTGGTGACGACCGAGATGGTGGCGTTTGAGTGGCTGCGCGGCGCCGAGCATCCCCACTTCAAAGCCGTGCAAAATTTGATCAAATAGGGCAACAGCCCTCGTCAGTATTACGTTAGTAGCTATAATTAATATAGCAATCAAGTGCCGGCCATTGATCGAATGGTCTTACCCCGGCAGCCACGGGCCAAACCGATGCCGCGCCCGCCATGATGCCCCTCTGTTTCCCGGCGAGGATGCTGGAGGTGGCGCAGCGGGGTCAGCGGCTGACGCACAAGTCAGTTTGTAGCAAGTTCAAAGTCCATAATTATGAATTCAGTTTCATGACCCTTGGAGACCCACAATGACAAACTATGCTGAATTTCACCGACGCTCACTCGAAGATCGCGACGCATTCTGGGGCGAACAAGCCCAACTGGTGGACTGGAAAACGCAGCCACAGCAGGTCTGTGACTACAGCAATCCGCCATTTGCCAAGTGGTTTGTCGGTGGCACCACCAATTTATGCCACAACGCGGTCGATCGCCATCTGAAAGGCAGGGCTGACCAGGTGGCGCTGATTTTTGTTTCGACCGAGACCAACCAGGAGAAGGTTTATTCGTTCCGTGAACTGCACGCCGAGGTGCAGCGCATGGCGGCTGTGCTCAAGGACTTGGGGGTGCAAAAGAGCGACCGGGTGCTGATCTACATGCCGATGATTGCCGAGGCAGCCTTTGCCATGCTGGCCTGCGCGCGCATTGGTGCCATTCACTCGGTGGTGTTTGGCGGCTTCGCTTCGGGCTCACTGGCCTCGCGCATTGAAGATGCCTCGCCCAAAGTGATCATCAGTGCCGACGCCGGTTCGCGCGGCGGCAAAGCGGTGGCTTACAAACCCTTGCTGGATGAAGCGATTCGCCTGTCCAGCCACAAACCGGAGGCGGTGCTGCTTGTGGATCGCGGCCTGGTCGCTATGAATTTGGTAGCCGGTCGTGACCACCTGTGGGCGGCTCTGCGGCAAAAACACCTGAATACCATGGTGCCGTGCGAGTGGGTCGATGCCACGCACCCAAGCTACACGCTCTACACCAGCGGCACCACCGGCAAGCCCAAAGGTGTGCAGCGCGACACCGGCGGTTACGCCGTCGCGCTGGCCGCCAGCATGAAACACATTTACTGCGGCAATGCCGGTGAAACCTATTTTTCAACCAGCGACATCGGCTGGGTCGTGGGCCACAGCTACATCATTTACGGCCCCCTGATTGCGGGTATGGCGACCATCATGTACGAAGGCCTGCCGACGCGACCGGACGGCGGCATCTGGTGGAGTCTGGTCGAGAAATACAAGGTGACGGTGATGTTCAGCGCGCCGACGGCGATCCGGGTGCTGAAAAAACAGGATCCAGCGCTGCTCAAAAAATATGACCTGTCGTCACTGCGTGCACTGTTCCTGGCCGGGGAGCCCCTGGATCAACCCACCGCCCAGTGGATCAGCGAAGGCCTGGGCCGCCCGATTGTTGACAACTACTGGCAAACTGAGACCGGCTGGCCGATCCTGAGCATTTGCAAGGGTGTGGACGATTCGCCGACCAAGTTCGGCTCGCCTGGCAAGGCGGTCTACGGCTACAACGTCAAACTGCTCGACGAAAACACCGGCGAGGAACTCAAGGGCGCCAACCAGAAGGGCGTGGTGGCCATCGAGGGTCCGTTGCCGCCCGGCTGCCTGCAAACGGTGTGGGGCGACGATGCGCGCTTCGTCAGCACTTACTGGACCACCATCCCCGGACGCATGGTCTATAGCACTTTTGACTGGGGCATTCGCGATGCCGATGGCTACTACTTCATCCTGGGCCGCACCGACGATGTGATCAACGTCGCCGGGCACCGGCTGGGCACGCGTGAAATTGAAGAAAGCATCTCGGCCCACCCCAACATTGCCGAAGTGGCGGTGGTCGGCGTCGCCGATCAACTCAAGGGCCAGGTCGCGATGGCGTTTGCGGTGGTCAAAGACATGACCCTGGTTGCCGACGAAGCCGGTCGCCTGAAGTTGGAGGGCGAGATCATGAAACTGGTGGACGGTGACCTGGGTGCCGTTGCCCGGCCAGCGCGCGTGCGCTTTGTCACGGTGCTGCCCAAGACCCGCAGCGGCAAACTGCTGCGCCGGGCCGTCCAGGCGGTTTGTGAAGGGCGCGACCCTGGCGATTTGACGACCATGGAAGACCCGGCAGCGCTGCAACAGATCAAGGATTTGGTGACGGCGTAAGTCCACTGTTGGGTCAGTGCCGAATGCCCGCCGCCTGACCCAAAGTTCTCATTGGTGGCACAATTGCGCCTTGTCACAGGGCCCTTCCAGCCACAGTCGCATCCGCCAAACGGTCAAGCCGTGACGCGGAAGGTTTTTAAAACACAGCTTTAACCAGCTCATGTTTCCCGCAGGGAAACGGAGGTCAGCGCAATATGAGTGAATCAACGTCTCAAGGGGCGAGTTCGACATCGTCGGTCTATCAGGCCTATCAGGCCAATACCTATCTTTTTGGTGGCAACGCACCGTACGTCGAAGAGATGTACGAAAACTACCTGGCCAACCCCGCCAGCGTGCCCGACAGCTGGCGTGATTATTTCGACGCCTTGCAGCATGTGCCCGCCGCCGATGGCAGCAACGCCAAAGACGTGCCGCATCTGCCGGTTATCAATGCCTTTGCCGAGCGTGCCAAACAGGGCGGCACCAAAGTGGTGGTGGCCAGTGTCGATGCAGAAATGGGGCGCAAGCGCACGGCGGTGCAGCAGTTGATTGCGGCCTATCGCAACGTCGGCGTCAGTTGGGCCGATCTGGACCCGTTGAAGCGCGCCGAGCGGGTGGCAATTCCTGAGTTGGAGCCCTCGTTTTACGGCTTCAGCGACGCCGACCAGGAAGCGGTGTTTGACACCAGCAACACCTTCTTTGGCAAAAACAGCATGAGTCTGCGCGAGTTGATGAACGCGTTGCGGCAGACTTATTGCGGCACCATTGGTGCGCAATTCATGCACACCACGGATCAGAACCACAAACGCTGGTGGCAACAAAAGTTGGAGAGTATTCGCTCCAAACCGAGCTTCTCGGTGGAGCAGCAAAAGCATATTCTGGATCGACTGACAGCCGCCGAGGGGTTGGAGCGGTTTTTGCATACCAAGTATGTGGGGCAAAAGCGCTTTTCCCTGGAAGGTGGCGAGAGTTTTATCGCCTGCATGGATGAGCTGATCCAGTCGGCTGGCGTCAAGGGTATCCAGGAAATCGTGATTGGTATGGCGCACCGGGGTCGCCTGAACGTGCTGGTCAACTCGCTGGGCAAGATGCCTGCTGATCTGTTTGCCGAGTTCGACCATACCGCACCCGAAGAATTGACCAGTGGCGACGTGAAATACCACCAGGGCTTCAGTTCTGATGTCACCACCGCTGGCGGCCCGGTGCATCTAAGTCTGGCGTTTAACCCCTCGCATCTGGAGATCGTCAACCCGGTGGTCGAGGGTTCAGTGCGCGCCCGCATGGATCGCCGCGCTGACCCGCTCGGCAAGCAAGTGTTGCCGGTGCTGGTGCATGGCGACGCGGCCTTCTCGGGCCAGGGCGTGAACATGGAAACCTTTGCGCTGGCCGAAACGCGGGGTTACTCCACCGGTGGCACAGTGCACATCATCATCAACAACCAGATTGGTTTCACCACCAGCGATCCACGCGACAGCCGCTCCACGCTGTATTGCACGGATGTGATCAAGATGATCGAGGCGCCGGTGTTGCATGTGAACGGCGATGATCCGGAAGCCGTGGTGCTGGCGACCCAGTTGGCACTGGAATTCCGCCTGGAGTTTCGCAAGGACGTGGTGGTGGACATTATTTGTTTCCGCAAGCTCGGCCATAACGAGCAGGACACGCCCGCGTTGACGCAGCCCCTGATGTACAAAAAAATCGCGGCCCACCCCGGAACGCGCAGCCTGTATGCCGACAAGTTGGTGGCACAGGGTTTGGGTGCCACGCTGGGTGATGACATGGTCAAAGCCTTCCGCGCTGCCATGGATGCAGGCAAACACACGGTGGACCCGGTGCTGACCAACTTCAAGAGCAAGTACGCGGTTGACTGGGCACCCTTTATCGGCAAAAAGTGGACCGATGCCGCCGAGACGGCAATTCCCTTGGGTGAGTGGAATCGTCTGGCTGAAAAAATCACCACCATTCCGGCCAGTGTGACGCCACACAACCTGGTCAAAAAAGTTTATGACGATCGCGCCGCCATGGGCCGGGGCGATATTCCGGTGGACTGGGGCATGGGCGAGCACATGGCCTTTGCTTCGCTGGTGGCCAGCGGTTACCCGGTGCGCCTGAGCGGCGAAGACTGCGGTCGCGGCACCTTCACCCATCGGCATTCGGTGATTCACGACCAGAACCGTGAAAAGTGGGATGTGGGCACCTATATCCCGCTGCAGAACGTGACCGACAACCAGGCTCCGTTTATCGTCATCGACTCGATCCTTTCGGAAGAAGCGGTACTCGCGTTTGAGTATGGCTACGCGTCCAACGAACCCAACACGCTGGTGATCTGGGAAGCCCAGTTTGGCGACTTTGCCAATGGGGCGCAGGTCGTTATTGACCAATTCATCGCCTCCGGCGAGGTGAAGTGGGGCCGCGTCAACGGCATCACCCTGATGCTGCCGCATGGCTATGAAGGCCAGGGTCCCGAGCACAGTTCGGCGCGGCTGGAGCGCTTCATGCAACTCAGTGCTGACACCAACATGCAGGTGGTGCAGCCCACCACAGCGAGCCAGATTTTCCACATTTTGCGGCGCCAGATGGTGCGCAGCATCCGCAAGCCCCTGATCATCCTGACGCCCAAGTCGCTGTTGCGCGCCAAGGATGCTGCCTCGCCCTTGTCGGAATTCACCAAGGGTGGCTTCCAGACCATTATTCCGGAACAAAAAGCGCTGAAGGCCGACAAGGTCAGGCGGTTGGTGGTTTGTTCCGGCAAGGTCTATTACGACCTGGTCAAGAAGCGCGAGGAAACGGCCGCTGATGACGTGGCCATTGTGCGGGTGGAGCAGTTGTATCCGTTTCCGCACAAAGCCTTTGCGACCGAACTCAAGAAGTACGTCAATGTGACTGAGATTGTGTGGTGCCAGGATGAGCCGCAAAACCAGGGTGCCTGGTTCTTTGTGCAGCATTACATCCATGAAAACATGTTTGATGGTCAGAAGCTGGGCTACTCGGGTCGGGCGGCGTCGGCGTCACCCGCCGTGGGTTACGCACACCTGCACCAGGAGCAGCAAAAAGCGCTGGTTGAAGGCGCGTTTGCCAAGCTCAAAGGCTCCATCCTGACCAAATAAATAACGAAAGAAACATTATGGCTATCGTAGAAGTGAAAGTGCCTCAGTTGTCGGAATCCGTGGCGGAGGCCACCATGCTGCAGTGGAAGAAAAAAGTCGGCGACGCCGTCGCCGTCGATGAAATCCTGATTGACATCGAAACCGACAAAGTGGTGCTGGAAGTCCCCGCTCCGTCGGCTGGTGTCATCGTTGAGATTCTGGTCGCTGACGGTGGCACAGTGGCTGCCGAGCAATTGATTGCCCGCATCGACACCGAAGCCAAGGCTGGTGCGGCGGTTGCGCCTGCAGCGGCTCAAGCTGCCGTGGCCGCGCCAGTTGCCACTGCGTCGGCAACGGTGGCTGCTGGTGGGACGATGGCCGGCGTGCCGATGCCAGCAGCGGCCAAGCTGATGGCGGATAACCAACTGGCAGCAGGCTCCGTGGCGGGCACCGGCAAAGATGGCCGCGTCACCAAGGGTGATGTGTTGAGCGCTGTTGCGGCCGCTTCGGCTCCTAAAGTAGTAGGAGCTGCCGCAATGCCAGCAAGGGCTGCAGCGACTTTATTGCCTCAGGTCGCAGCGCCTGCCAGTCGCCTCGCCGATGCCTTGAGCGGCCGCCCGGAGCAGCGTGTGCCGATGAGTCGCTTGCGTGCCCGTGTGGCCGAGCGTCTGATTCAATCGCAAAGCACCAACGCCATTTTGACGACCTTTAACGAAATCAACATGGCGCCGGTGATGGACATGCGCAAGCGCATGCAGGAACGGTTTGAAAAAGAACATGGCGTGAAGCTGGGCTTCATGAGTTTCTTCGTCAAGGCGGCGGTGCATGCCCTCAAGAAGTTCCCGATGCTCAATGCGTCGGTGGATGGCACCGACATCGTTTATCACGGCTTTTTTGATATTGGTATCGCTGTGGGCTCACCGCGCGGCTTGGTGGTGCCAATTTTGCGCAATGCCGACCAGATGAGCTTTGCCGACATTGAGAAAAAGATTGCGGAGTACGGCGCCAAGGCGCGTGACGGCAAGCTGGGCATGGAAGAAATGACCGGTGGCACCTTTTCCATCAGCAATGGTGGCACCTTTGGCTCCATGCTGTCTACCCCCATCATCAACCCGCCACAGTCGGCCATTTTGGGCGTGCACGCGACCAAAGACCGCGCGGTTGTTGAAAACGGGCAGGTGGTGGTGCGCCCCATGAACTACTTCGCCATGAGCTATGACCACCGCATCATCGACGGCCGTGAAGCCGTGCTGGGCTTGGTGGCGATGAAAGAAGCGCTGGAAGACCCGGCCCGCCTGTTGTTCGACATCTAAGCCATCTGGTTCGACCCACCCAAAGCGGCGCACTTCATGTGCCCGAATCTGGTGGGTTTTCAATTCAAAGAACGGAATTTTTATGAGCAAGCAATTTGACCTGATCGTGATTGGTGCTGGCCCCGGCGGCTACATCGCTGCCATTCGTGCCGCCCAACTCGGCAAAAACGTGGCCTGTGTGGATGAGTGGAAGAACAGCAAGGGCGGCCCGGCGCTGGGCGGCACCTGCACCAACACGGGCTGTATTCCGTCCAAGGCTCTGCTGCAATCGTCGGAACATTTTGACCATGCCAGCCATCACTTTGCCGAGCACGGAATCGAGGTCAAGGGCGTGAGCATGGATGCGGCCAAGATGGTGGCACGCAAGGATGCCGTGGTGAAGCAAAACAACGACGGCATCCTGTACCTGTTCAAAAAGAACAAGGTCAGCTTCTTCCATGGCCGCGCCTCGTTTGTGAAAGCAGTGGAGGGCGGCTACGAGATCAAGGTGGCGGGCGCTGCCGAAGAAACTCTCATGGGTCAGCAAGTCATTGTGGCCACGGGTTCTACCGCCCGGGCCCTGCCGGGTGCGCCGTTTGATGAAGAACATGTGTTGTCCAACGAAGGCGCATTGGCAATGACTGCCGTGCCGAAGAAACTGGGCTTGATTGGCTCTGGCGTGATCGGTCTGGAAATGGGCTCGGTGTGGCGTCGTTTGGGCTCGGATGTGACTATTCTGGAAGGTCTGCCGACTTTCCTGGGCGCTGTCGATGAGCAAATTGCCAAAGAAGCGCACAAGGCTTTTGTCAAGCAGGGCCTCAAGATAGAGCTGGGCGTGACGGTCGGCGAGGTCAAGGTGGGTAAAAAAGGTGTCAGTGTCGCCTGGACCAATGCTAAGGGTGAGGCCCAAAAATTGGACGTGGACAAGCTGATCGTGTCGATTGGCCGGGTGCCCAACACCACCGGTTTGAACCCGCAAGCGGTGGGCCTGAAGCTCGACGAACGCGGTGCGATTGTGGTGGACGGTGATTGCAAAACCAACTTGCCTGGCGTGTGGGCAGTGGGCGACGTGGTGCGTGGCCCGATGCTGGCGCACAAGGCTGAAGAAGAAGGCGTGGCCGTGGCTGAGCGTATGGCTGGCCAGCATGGTCATGTCAACTTCAACACCATTCCATGGGTGATTTACACCAGCCCGGAGATTGCCTGGGTGGGACGCACCGAGCAGCAGCTCAAAGCCGACGGCGTGGCCTACAAAGCGGGTACTTTCCCGTTTCTGGCCAATGGCCGTGCCCGCGCTTTGGGGGACACCACCGGCATGGTCAAAATGCTGGCCGATGCCACCACGGATGAAATCTTGGGCGTGCACATTGTCGGCCCCATGGCCAGCGAGTTGATTGCCGAATGTGTGGTGGCGATGGAATTCCGCGCCAGCAGCGAAGACATTGCGCGCATTTGCCACGCCCACCCGACTTTGAGCGAGTCCACCAAGGAAGCGGCGCTGGCGGTGAACAAACGCACACTGAACTTCTAAATTTATAGAAAAATGGCCTCTAGCCCCCGTTCTATATACGCATACAGCTATTAATAGTATAGCAATTTAGAGTTGAGTTCGTGACTGTCAGACAAGCCTATAAAGCCGAGATTGCCGCCCGTGGCTACACCGCTGACCCAGCGCAATGGCGCGCCGTGGAAGCGTTGGGGCGCTGTGCCCGTGAGTGGACGGCTTTTCGCGAGCAGCGCTCCAATTCCCTCAAGAAGCTGATCCACCGCCCCGCCATTCCGCGCGGCGTTTACCTGTACGGCGGGGTCGGGCGAGGCAAGAGTTTTCTGATGGACTGCTTTTTTGGCGCGGTGCCGCTCAAGCGCAAGACCCGACTGCATTTTCATGAGTTCATGCGGGAAGTGCATCGTGAGCTCGCCGAGCTGCGGGGCACGGCCAATCCTCTGGATGTGCTGGCTCGGCGCATGGCGAAAAAATACCGGCTGATTTGTTTTGATGAGTTTCACATTGCCGATATCACGGATGCCATGATCCTGCACCGGCTGCTAGCGGCCTTGTTCAGCAACGGTGTCGGATTTGTGACGACTTCAAATTTCAAGCCGGATGATTTGTACCCGAATGGTCTGCACCGCGACCGCATTCTGCCCGCGATTGCCTTGCTCAAACAGCACCTCGAAGTCGTCAATGTGGACAACGGCGTCGATTACCGTCGCCTGATGCTGGAGCAACTCGATTGCTACCATGTGCCTCTGGGCGCGTCAGCGGATGCGGCCATGGCGGATGCCTTTGAGCGCCTGGCGGAAACGCAGGAAGAACATCCGGTGCTGCAAATTGAGGCCCGGCAAATTCACGCGCGGCGCAGGGCGGGGGGACTGGTCTGGTTTGACTTCAAGACGTTGTGCGGTGGGCCCCGCTCACAGAACGACTATCTGGAAATTGCCAGCCGGTTTCACACCGTTTTTTTGAGTGATGTTCCCCAAATGCCACCTCGCATGGCGTCGGAAGCGCGTCGTTTCACCTGGCTGGTGGATGTGCTGTATGACCGACGGGTCAAGCTGATCATGTCAGCGGCGGTACCGCCGCAAGAGTTGTATTCGGAGGGGCCGCTGCTGCATGAATTTCCGCGCACGGTATCGCGCTTGAACGAAATGCAATCGGCTGAGTTTTTGGCGCTGGAGCGTCGTCTGGTCGACACCTGTTTGACGTAAAAAACAGCTTTCGGCTTTGACCTGGCTCTTGCTCAATGACCGCTGAAAGTCAGGTTCCCAACGGTTCGAGCTTGACCACCACCAATGACAGGTTGTCGCCGCTGCCATGACCACGGGAGCGCGCTTTTTCGATCAAAAACTCGGTGGCTTCCCGTGCTGACAGGGTGGAGAGAATCGATCCGATTTCATCACTCGTGAAGTAGTGCCAGACACCATCACTGCAGGCCATCAGAACGTCACCCGCGTGCAGTTGGGGAATGAAATGCGTGCTGACCGGCGGATCGTTTTCGGTGCCCAGGCAACCCAAAAGAATATTGGATTGTGGATGGACATTGGCTTGCTCTTCGGTGAGTTCGCCCCGGTCGACCAGCGCCTGAACGTAGGAATGATCCAAGGTGCGCTTGATCAGCTTGTTGCCGCGGTAGTGATAAATCCTTGAATCGCCAGCGTGCGCCCAGTAGCAGTCGCCGCCCGGATTGATCAAAAAAGCCGCCACCGTGCTGTGGGGTTCTTCTTCCGATGAAACAGCGGTCAGCCTGATGACCGTATGGGCCTCCTGTACCAATTGTGTCAACGCGGCTACGGCATCATCGGTTTCGGGCGCGTAGCGCTCAAACAGTTGCCTGGCCGTCATCATGACCTGATCGGAAGCCTTGCGTCCGCCGCTGCGTCCGCCCATGCCGTCTGCAAGCACGGCCAGCACACAGCCACTGACCCGCGCGTGGCGCAGCAATAGAACCTGGTCCTGCTGGTAATCGCGGTCACCCTTGTGGATGCCGGTTGATGCGGTGAGACGGTAGCCTTTAGGCATGGTGAATTATCAAAGTGAGAGCTCCCCTAGACATTCTTATTAGGCCGCTATTATCAGGCCAAGCCATAAACCCTATGAACACAACACATGCCAATTTCTCTGACGGACTGTTTGATTTTTGGCAAGCGCCCAGGCCTCAACTGGCTTCAGGAGCTTGCATTCGCAAGCCGGACGGCTTTGTGACTTAAGTGGCTTGTCTGACCCATGAATTTGCAAAACCTGACGCGTGAGACCTTTGCTCCTGGTGGTGTGTTGGCGCGCATGGTCGAAGAGTTCACACCCAGAGAGGGTCAAACCGACATGGCCGTGGCGGTTGCGCGAACGATCGAGGACGGTGGGGTGCTGGTGGTCGAGGCGGGAACCGGCATTGGCAAAACGTTCTCGTATCTGGTTCCCGCCTTGTTGAGTGGCACGCGGGTGCTGCTGTCGACCGCCACCAAGACATTGCAAGATCAATTGTTTGGTCGCGATCTTCCGCGTTTGATGGCAGCCTTGGGTCTGCCAGTCCGTACCGCCCTGCTGAAAGGCCGGGGCAGCTATTTGTGTCTGTATCGCCTGGCCGTAGCCCGGCAGGGCTCTAATCCTTCTGATCGTGTGCTGGCACGGACTTTGGCCAAAATTGAGGCTTGGGCGCAGCTCACCCGCAGTGGCGACTTGGCTGAGTTGCCAGGGCTGGATGAGCGCTCCCCCGTGATTGCGGTGGTGACGTCATCAAGGGACAACTGTCTGGGCTCGCAATGCCCCGAGTTTCGGGACTGTCATGTCAATCAGG
>Ga0209913_1000376_pt1 | contig 39953 bp, 35 predicted proteins | sample PersoiDNA2013203_FD_185805 | JGI IMG/M metagenome (GOLD analysis project Ga0209913, IMG submission 185805) | Permafrost soil microbial communities from the Arctic, to analyse light accelerated degradation of dissolved organic matter (DOM) -... | ecosystem: Environmental > Terrestrial > Soil >...
AACATCTAATTTAATGCGAGAATGAAGACATGATGTATTTTAATAAAATGCAGTCCGAAATAGTTAAACTCAATAATCAAGCGTGCAGAATAGAATGATATACCGATGTTTGCTTTAAGATATGGAGAATTTATGCGTATACCACGGCTATTTGCTGTCAGTGTAGCGGTTGCTTTGGGCATTAGCCAAGCCGCTGCCGCGGAATTGGACGCACCATCATTCTTGGAAAATTTTAATCTCGGTGGTTATTCCAGCGCGGAATTTAATATGCATCCTGGCGGGAAAACCGATAGTGCAATCAATGAGGTTGGTATTATCCTTAGCTGGGAAAACGGCAGTCGTTTCCGTTTTTTATCCGAACTAGACTTAGATCGACCGATCAGCTTCCATGGAGATGATAATGCTGTCGGTAAAGATAGTTACTTTAATTTAGAGCGTCTTTATGTCGATTACAATTTATCAGAAAAGCTTAATTTACGTGCGGGTAGATTTTTAACCCCGGCGGGTCGCTGGAACCTGGTGCATGCCGAGCCGCTAGTCTGGACTACAACGCGGCCACTAGCCACTAGTCGGCTATTCCCATTGTCTACTAATGGCTTAATGGTCTATGGGGCAGTGCCGATGGCGAATAATGCCTTCGAATACAGTTTTTTTGCTGAAGGAGTAAAAGACCAGATTGTTAATAGTAATGACATTCCATTTGAAGACACGGTTGGTGCAAGGTTCACGCTTTCTGGCAAGGTTAATTGGGGACTCTCGCTTCTTGAGTTTCATGAGAACACGCCAACGAGGCCGAGCTTTCGATTGGTGGGCTTGGATTTTCTAGTGAAGCATGAGGGTTGGGAGTTTAGCGGCGAAGCTTTTCAGCGTTACTACAGCAATTATAGTGATGGCGGCAGCGGCGCTTACCTGCAAGGTGTTGCTCCGCTTGGTAATCAGTGGTTCGCTGTGGGTCGGCTTGAAAGTTTCAAGCGGCCGACAGAAGGCTCCAGCGCACGCTGGCTGATAGGTACGGCATGGCGTATGACGCCCAGTCGCATACTTAAAGTTGAATATGTAGGAGGTGATGGAGAGCAGCCCGGGTCACCTAAAGGCTTGATGGCTTCATTCGCCATTTTGTTTTGATGAATAATTATTTTTATGCGTAAGCTATTTTTAATTATTCTATCGGCAAGCATATTGCTCAGCTGCTTTATTGATAGCGCCTCTGCCGAGGTACTTGCTGTGATTGTGCCACGCAATCAAAATATTCGTCAGGTAGACAGCAGCGAGCTTTCCTTAATATTTTGGCGTAAAAAGCTATATTGGAATGGTGGTAAACGTATCCAAACTTTAAATTATTCTGCAAGTAGCCCACTCAGGCTGCAATTTTCATTATCAATTTTAAAAAGCGCTCCAGAAACACAAACGGACTATTGGAATGGTATGTATTTCCACGGCATTTCACCACCACTTGTGGTGGAATCGCAAGAGGCTATGCTCAGGTTTGTGGCTGATACCGCTGGCGCCATAGGTTATATTGATGCTTGTAAACTTGATAATCGGGTTAAAGCGCTAGCTTGGATTAATGCCGATGGCAGTGTGTTAAACAATCCGCCAGAATTAAACTGTACGCCATAAAATCATACAAAATTTGCAGGGTTTTATTGACGCTTATTGCAAACCCGCAAATTTTGTAGGATATTTTTTTCTTTAAATATCTATCAATATATATCTGTGGATAATTTATAACTATATGATATTGTTTAATATTAATGGATAGTTTTCAGATTTATGCTAGGTTAGCATAGTGTTGGCATAGTGCTTGCAAATATAAATACATTCTTACAGGAGTGATTTATGCAATATGCACAACAGTCGCAGGACTTTAGTTTACAAGCTCGGTCGTCAGGCGAAACTTCTTCTAAACGTGAAGCTAGCGTTCTTCTACATGCTTTACCGCCAGTAATTACCGCTATTTCAGAACTGGGTGCACCAGACCGGCAAGAGCTGGAAGCATTTATTCGAGCGACGTTTAAGCGTGTACACAATGCCGAAATCAGCCACTTTATGCCTAAGCTCATGAGTGTGCGTGATGTTGATGGCAAACTGTTGGCCGCCTGCGGATTACGTCATGCCGACCAAGGTGCGCTGTTTTTAGAAACCTACTTGGATAGTCCTGTTGAGGTGCTTCTATCCCAACATCACCATAGCCATATATCGCGCGATGCGATTTTAGAGGTGGGTAATTTAGCGGTTTCCGCGCCTGAAAACGTACGTAGTTTATTGGCTAGCATTAGTGTTTATTTACACGGCACCCACGCAGAATTTGCAGTGTTCACGGGTATTTCTACCTTACGCAACTCACTGACCAAGCTTAATATGCCTTTGCAATTACTAGGTGAAGCCAATATCAACCGTATTCCAGCGCACGAGCGTGCCGCTTGGGGTAGTTATTACAACGAACGCCCACAGGTCATGGCAATTCGTCGTATGCAAGCAATTTAACAACGGCTTTAAATATGTTGAATATGAATAAGCAAACAGTCATCCACGCAATTGGACTTGTTGCGGTTAAATCGCCCAACAAGATTGCATTACAAGGCAAAGCATCAGAAGGGAAGAATGGCGCCTTTAGCTATGCGCAATTGGTGACATCAATTGAGTTGGCGGCCTCTAAATTAAATCATGCTGCCGCTAAAGTATTGGGTATTGCGATGGATAATTCACCTGCATGGGCAATTATTGACTTAGCCGCCATGCAATTAAATTTACCAGTCGTGCCTTTACCATATTTCTTTTCTGCAGAACAAACGATACATGCAATAGATGACGCCGGTATCAATGTGGTGCTAAGTGACCAGCCTATTTTGTTTGAGCAGTTGCTAGGTGCGCATGGCAAAAAAATACAGCATAAAACACAATATCTGCTTGGCGACAAAGTACTGACCGAATTTACTTTGAATGTAGCAAAGGTCAGCACGTTACCAGACAACACAGCCAAAATCACCTATACATCAGGGACTACAGGCAAACCAAAAGGTGTTTGTTTGAATGCCGAAGCCTTAAATCAGGTGGCGCTGTCATTATTACAAGCCACCAGAGCAAGGCCTACAGATCGGCACTTAAGCATATTACCTTTATCAACACTACTTGAAAACATCGCTGGTTTGTATGTGCCACTATTGGCCGGCGCAACCACCATTCTACTGCCAGCGGCGCAGGTCGGTTTATCTGGTGCTACTGGTTTGAATGTCGCCACTATGATGTCTGCATTAAGTACTTCGAACGCGACCACAACCGTGTTGACGCCGGAGCTGCTTACTGCGCTGGTCTCAGCCATTGAAGCCGGCTTTCCCAAGCCGACTTTTTTAAGGTTTGTTGCTGTTGGTGGTGCTTCAGTCTCCCCGCAATTGCTCAAACGGGCAAGCGCCGTGGGCCTGCCCGTGTATGAAGGCTATGGTTTGTCTGAATGTGCATCGGTAGTCGCGCTTAACACACCGCTGAGCAATAAGCTTGGTAGCGTAGGTAAGCCGCTTGCACATGCGGCAGTTAAATTTGCTGAAGATGGCGAGATTTTGGTCAAAGGCGCTTGCTTACTCGGCTACGCGGGGAGTGACCATGCCACGCAGGCGCATCAATACTTGCCTACCGGGGATATTGGCCATTTGGATGATGATGGTTATTTGCATATTACTGCCAGAAAAAAGAACCAGTTCATTACTTCATTTGGTAGAAATGTAGCGCCAGAATGGGTGGAGCGTGAACTTACATTATCACCTTTTATCCAGCAAGCAGCTGTATTTGGCGAAGCGCGGCCATGGAATATTGCCGTGATTTGTCCGGCAAAGAATGCTACGCCTGCAGAAATTTACCTAAGCATTACAGAAATCAATCAAACCTTGCCAGACTATGCCCGTGTTAGCCAGTGGATATTGGCTGATGCGCCGTTTACCGCACAAAACGAACAGCTCACCGCCAATGGCCGACTACGCCGGGCGATTGTTTGGAAGCACTATGAACAGAAAGTAAATGAAAAATATGAGGAGCAAAACTATGCCGTTTTATAACACATTAATAAGCCAGACAACGCAAGAACGTGAAGCGTTATTTAATCTGCCGTTGATTAAAGCTGGCGCTGCAGGGCAGGTAAGCTTGCCTGCCTATGTGGCTTTTTTAACCGAGGCATATCACCATGTAAAACACACTGTGCCGCTTTTAATGTTATGTGGTTCTCGCTTGCCAGAGCGTTACGAATGGCTACGTGAAGCCATTGCCGAATATATTGAAGAAGAGTTAGGCCATCAAGAATGGATATTGAATGACATTAAGGCCTGCGGCGCAGACGCTGAAGCTGTCAGGCATGGGCAAGCTAGCGCTGCTACGGAGCTTATGGTGGCGTATGCCTACGATATGATTAACCGTGTTAGTCCGATTGGGTTTTTTGGCATGGTATTGGTGCTGGAAGGCACGAGCGTGGCGCTTGCCACGCAAGCCGGTGCTTCGATTCAACAAAGCCTCGGTTTGGGCAATAACGCTTTTAGTTATTTAACTTCTCACGGCGCTTTAGATATTAGTCATGTCGATTTTTATGAGGGCTTGGTGAATAAGATTGATGATGAAAAAGATCGCGCTATGTTGATTCATAGTGCAAAAACTTTCTATAAATTATATGGTGATATTTTTCGTGAATTGGGTAATAGGTTTATCACTGCTAATACACAGCAGGTTGCCGCATGAACCTCGATGGCAAACATATTCTATTAACGGGTGCCGGTGGTGGTATCGGTCAGCCTTTAGCCATGGCGCTTTCTGGCAAGGGTGCTAAGCTCGTTTTAGTTGATCGTGACCAAGCACGGGTTTTAGCGCTATGTGAAACAATTAATCAATCAGGCGGGTTAGGTGGGACAGGAGGTACAGCAATCCCCATTATCACTGATTTTCAAGCGACTGAAACAAACCAGAATCCTGCACAATCGGTAGTGGCTATGGCATGTAAAGCACTGGGCGGCATAGATATCTTAATTAACAGCGCCGGTATACTGGATTTCACCCTTTTTGAAGAACAGCCCTTTGCCCGGATTTCACAAATGATGCATATTAATGCCATCGTGCCGATTCAGCTTGCTCGTGCTTTATTACCTAAGCTGTTGACACGGAATACCGGGCAAATCGTGAATATCGGTTCTATCTTCGGCTCGATTGGTTTTCCTCATTACGCCACTTACAGCGCAAGCAAATTTGCGGTACATGGCTTCTCTCAAGCGCTACGCCGCGAATTGGCGGATAGCAACATCATCGTCACCTATATTGCCCCCCGCGCGGTCAAAACGCCGATGAACGACCAGGCCGCAGCGATGCTAGAGGCGACCAATACTGCTATGGATGAGCCGCATGTCGTCGTCGCACACATCATTAAAGCTATTGAAGCGGAGGCGCAAGAATACTATATCGGCCAGCCAGAATCATTCTTCGCCTGGCTTAATGGGGTTTTACCGCGTCTGGTCAATATGGGTTTAAAGAAACAGGCCAGAATCGCACGAAAATATATTATTCGAAACAGTTAAGCAAACCAACTTTAAGCAAACCATACTTAGGCAAACTAGCACTCATTCAATTTAATTCAATCTTTAGGAAAAAATCTCATGAAAAATATGATGTTATTACTGAGTTTTATCGCATTATCTTCATCAGCATTTGCCGATGAAAAACTAGATGCAGAGATCGCACAAATACAGCATGATTGGGCAAGGGCCAATTACCAGACCCCAAAAGATGCACAGGAAAGTGCTTTTAAAACACTCACAGAACAAGCGCACCAGCTTACAACTAACAGTGCCAACGCACCGGAAGCCATGATATGGGAAGGTATTTCATATAGCGGATACGCCAAAGCCAAAGGTGGCATCGGTGCATTAAAATTTGCCGAAAAAGCGCGTGACTTATTGCTGGCTTCAGAAAAAATCAATCCACATGCCTTACAAGGCTCAGCTTATACCAGTTTAGGTTCTTTATATTACAAAGTGCCAGGCTGGCCAATTGGTTTTGGCGATAAGAAAAAAGCGCGTTCGTATTTAGAAAAAGCCGTGCAGATAAACCCGGCAGGCATAGACACGAATTACTTTTATGCGGACTTTTTAAGTGAGCAAGGTGATTACGCAAAAGCGGTGGAATATTACAAAAAAGCGTTGGCTGCTCCGGCTCGTGCGGGCAGAGAAGATGCCGATGCTGGACGCAGAAAAGAGGTTGAAGAGGGTTTGCTTGTCGCAGAGAAAAAGCTGTAAATTGCAAATTTAAAAGCTGAGATTTGTAAATTTAACCCCCAGGCATTGCTGATTACACTTCAGCAATGCTCAATAATCTAGCGCGTTAGGCATTCAGCCAGTTGATAATCTAGTAAACTTGGCTGCTATGAAAGTATTGAATGTTTTAGCCGGATTTTGCTTAGGTTTACTATGTGTGCTGATAAGTGCTTGTACGCAACAACACCCGAGCACTCAACTTAACCGCGATATTGTCTTTGCAATAGCGCAAACGCCTCTTAATTTAGACCCGCGCTACGCCACAGATGCAGCCTCAGAGCGGGTAAATAGGCTGATTTACCAAAGTCTGGTGGATTTTGATGCCCAATCAAAACCTGTAGCTAGCTTAGCTTCATGGATAGAAGTGAATCCTAGCGAATACCGCTTTACGCTGAATAAACCCCGCGCACCATTTCACAACCGAACACCACTTAATGCGAGCGATGTCAAAGCCACTTATGACTCTTTGGCCACTTTGAAAGATTCGCCACATACGGCAGAATTTGCCAATATTAAAAATATCGATGTGACGGATGATGACACGGTTGTCTTCCATTTGAAAAAAGCCGACAGCCATTTCCCTGCTAAATTAATCATCGGTATTTTGCCTGCGGATTTGATTGCGAAAAACCAGGATTTCTCTCGTCAGCCTATGGGTAACGGCGCGCTAAAATTCATGGCTTGGCAGAGTAAATTGACCTTACAACGGGTTAAAGATGGTCAGCAAATCAGCTTGCTAGAAGTTAAAGATCCTACGGTACGAGTGCTTAAATTATTGCATGGCGAGGTAGATTTATTACAAGGCGAGTTGCCGCCAGAGTTAGTGAAATATCTGCAAAGCAAGTCTGAAATTACAGTCAAAACCTGCGTAGGCGCTAATTTTTCATACCTGGGTTTGAATATGCAAGACCCTGTTTTACAAAGCTTAAAAGTCAGGCAGGCGATTGCTTATGCTTTAGATCGTAAACAGATTATTCAAAAAGCGATGATTCAGCATAGTCGCGAAGCGGATATGATTTTACCGCCAGAGCACTATACTAACTACGGGACTAACTACGGGGCCAATCATCGAACTGGCAAGCAATCGTTAATGACTTATGACTATAATCCTGAACTAGCCAAGCAGTTGCTGCTTGAAGCGGGCGTTAGTTTGCCCCTCAAGCTGGTCTACAAAACCTCTACCGATGCACAGCGCGTACGCTTTGCTACCATCATGCAAGCACAAATGCAGCCCGCAGGGATAGAGTTGGAAATTCGCAGCTTAGATTGGGGCACATTTTTTGAGGATGTAAAACAAGGTAATTTTCAACTATACGGCCTTACATGGGTGGGCATTAAAACGCCTGACATTTATGTTAAAGCTTTCGGTTCAAAGAGTATTCCACCCAACGGTTTTAATCGCGGACGATATGCGGACGCTGAGTTAGATGCCATGTTAGCCAATGAAAACTGGCAAGCTGGCACTACGCGTATTCACAATCAATTGCCGTATATTCCGCTGTGGTATGAAGCGCAATTTGCCGCATTTAACAAAAATATTATCAATTACGCACCCAAACCAGATGGTAATTGGGACGATTTAGCTACAATTAAAAGGTCGGCTACAATAAGCAATTATGCACATTGAAATTTCAATTCAGCACCAAACGCTCACGCTTTTTGATAAGGTCGGCGGGGTAAAAGCTAAATACAGCATTTCTACCGCCGCTAATGGTGTGGGTTGCGTGAAGGATAGCGGTTGCACGCCATTAGGCAAACATATTATTCGCGCCAAGATAGGCGCAGGCGCACAGCCTAATAGCGTATTTGTTGGTCGTCGAGCGACAGGCGAGATTTGTACGCCGGAGCTGATGGCGCAGTTTCCGAATCGCGATTGGATCTTAACGCGAATTCTATGGCTTTCTGGCTCGGAGCTTGGCCTGAATCGGCTGGGCAATGTAGACACGATGCAGCGCTACATTTACATACACGGCTCACCAGATAGTACCGAAATGGGCAAGATAGGCTCGCATGGTTGTATCCGTATGCGTAATGCAGACGTGATAGCGCTGTTTGATTTAGTCGAAACTGGAACGCCAGTATTGATTCATAATGATTAAGCGCTTCACTGGTTTTTGTACAGTAGTGTTTGGCGTATTGCTACTTACATTTTTACTCATACATCTGGTGCCAGGTGACCCGGTAGAGGTCATGTTAGGCGACTCCGTTACTGTGGCTGACCGCGCCCAGCTACGTGCGGAGTTAGGCTTGGATCAGCCGCTCATTCAGCAGTTTGGTACTTACTTGGCGAAGTTGACGCATGGCGATTTTGGGCGGTCTATCCACACTAAAACACCGATTGTCGAGCTTATTAAAACGCGTTATCCCGCCACGCTTAAACTGGCTTTTTTATCATTGTTAATTGGTTTGAGCATCGGTTTACCATTAGGCATTTATGCTGCGCTTAAAGCCGGTAAGTGGCAGGATTTAATCGTGACCATTGTTTCAGTGCGGCTATCCGCCATGCCTGCGTTTTGGTTAGGACCGATGCTGATGCTGATATTCGCGGTGTGGCTAGGCTGGTTGCCTGTGAGCGGCATGGAATCAAACGCTTCAATTGTGTTGCCGGCATTAACACTTGGCTTAGGTTTAAGCGCGATACTTACGCGGATGACACGCACCAGTTTGCTTGAAGTATTGCATGATGATTATATTAGAACCGCACGTGCTAAAGGTATCACTGAGCCAAACGTGATTATCCGCCATGCCTTGCGCGCTGCACTTCTGCCGATTATTACTATTGTAGGCTTGCAAATGGGCAGCTTGTTAGCCGGCACCGTGATTACCGAAACGATTTTTAGTTGGGATGGCATTGGTCGGCTATTAGTCGAGAGTATTGAAAAACGCGATTATCCCGTGACGCAGGCTTGTGTATTGGTGGTTGCATTAAGTTATGTGCTGGTGAATTTGTTGACAGATATTCTTTACCGACTCGCCGACCCGCGCGTGAAGTTTGCTAGCTAGCGGTGATGAAAAAGTGATGAAAAAACTTTCTTTCAGCATTCTGGCTTTTTGGATGCTTGCCGTATTTGCAGGGCGATTATTTCAGCTTAATCCAAACCACATTGATTTGAACGCGATTTTAAGTCTGCCAAATACAACTTACCTGCTAGGCGCAGATGACCTTGGTCGCAGTATTTTAGCCAGATTGTTGCGTGGCGTGGAAGTTTCTTTTTGGGTGGCGTTCATAGTCACGGCGGTTACCATGACTAGCGGCGTTTTAATCGGCCTCATCGCCGGCTTTTATGGTGGAAAAGTCGATCAAATATTGATGCAAATCACGGATATTTTTTTGGCGTTCCCGGGTATTTTGCTGGCTATTGCCTTTGCCGCAGTGCTAGGGCCAGGCTTGGGTAATCTGATGATTGCGTTATGTATCACTGGTTGGGTGAGCTATGCACGGCTTACGCGTGGTCAAACCTTGAGTTTGCGTAATCGTCAGCATGTACAGGCGGCAGAGTCGCTTGGGGCTAGCGTGCCACGTTTGATTTTGCGGCATATACTGCCCTTGTTAGCTTCAATTTTAGTGGTAGAAGCCACTTATAGTTTAGCCAGCGTGATGATTGCCGAGGCAAGTCTGTCATTTCTAGGCTTGGGTATACAAAGCCCGAATGCCTCGTGGGGCGCGATGCTGCGTGATGGTGTACGATACATGCTGGTTGCACCGCACTATGTGTTAATCGTCGGCTTAAGCTTGATGAGTTTGATTTTAGCCATTAACCTAGGCGGTGATTATCTGCGTGATAAGTTTGATGTTAGGGTTGAAAAGTAAGTGATTTAGAAACTTGAAAAAAGGTAAAGCATGAGTTTAGGTCCCATTATGTTAGATGTTGTCGGCACAGAACTTACTGCCGATGACATTCGTCGTTTACAACACCCGCTAGTGGGTGGCGTTATTTTATTTAAACGCAACTTTATCGATAATTCACAATTGAATGCCCTGACATCCAGTATTCATGCGGTTCGCAGCCCTCCGTTATTGATTGCTGTGGACCATGAAGGTGGTCGCGTACAGCGCTTTCGAGAAGGTTTTACTAAAATTCCAGCGATGCGTGAATTTGGCAAAATTTGGGATGTTAATCCTAAAAAAGCCAAAGAACTTGCAACAGAGGCTGGCTGGATATTAGCCGCAGAATTACGTGCGCATGGCGTAGATTTCAGCTTTACGCCAGTGCTGGATATGGATTATGGCGATAGTTTGGTGATTGGCGACAGGGCGTTTCATTTAAATCCGCAAGCCATAAACGATCTGGCCTTTGCGTTGATGCAAGGCCTTAAAAAAGGTGGTATGCCTGCAGTCGGCAAGCATTTTCCCGGGCATGGCTTTGTGGTGGCGGATTCGCATGTGAGCATGCCGGTGGATGATCGCGAGTTTGACCAGATTGCCCAGCGTGATATGCAACCGTTTAGAATGTTGATTGATGATGGCATACCAGCCATTATGCCAGCGCACGTGATTTACCCAAAAGTGGACGATAAGCCAGCGGGCTTTTCAACGCGTTGGTTGCAAAAAATATTGCGTGAACGATTAGGTTTCAATGGCGTGATTTTTAGTGACGATTTAAGTATGGAAGCTGCCAGCGCAGGTGGTGATGTAACGACACGCGCCTTGGCGGCCTTAACTGCCGGTTGCGACATGGTGTTGTTATGCAACCAGCCGGCAATGGCGGATGAGTTGCTGGCGAATCTTAAATGGACCATCTCAGCGCAGAGCCTTAGCCGTTTAGCGCGCATGCATGGGCATAAGCATCCGCCAAGTTTAGATGCATTGCATGAAAGTGCCGAGTTCGTGCGCGCGGTACATCAGGTCGCGCAGGTGGGAGTGGTGGAAGGCGAGCTGTTTGTTTAGTCCGGACTCAATAATATGTAATTTGTAACAATTTATCACTTGAAACTTATTCGGTTAATCGCTATCTTAGTTACTGTACGCATAAGTTTATGCAGTACTTTTTAATTTTTACTGTAATTCATAGTAATTTTATTACTTAAAGGAATCAAACAATGTTTGACGAAATGCAAGTTATCGGTCGTTCAGAATCAGCTCAGCAAGTGGCAAATATAGTCTTGCGCAACACCTATGCACTGCTAGGCTTATCACTCGTTCCTACCGTCATCGGCGCGTTTATTGGCATGAACCTGAATTTTGCTTTTGCGGCATTACACCCGTTCATATTCGCAATTGGTGCACTGGCCGTTATCTACGGTATGTTTGCTGCAGTTACGGCTAACCGCAACAGTAGCATCGGCGTAGTTTTACTCTTAGGTTTAACCTTTTTACTCGGCCTAATGTTAGGCCCAATTTTGCAACATGCTTTGCATTTGCGTAATGGCGCTCAAATAGTAGGTTTAGCCGCAGGCGGCACCGGCATCATCTTTTTAACCTTGGCAGGTATTGCGACTACCACCAAAAAAGATTTTAGCTTTATGGGTAAATTCTTATTGGTTGGTATTATTTTGCTGATCGTGGCTTCACTTGCAAATATATTCTTGCATATCCCAGCGTTTACTTTAGCGTTATCAGCGATAGGCGTGATTTTGTTTTCAGGCTTTATTTTGTATGACGTGAGCCGCATTGTGAACGGTGGCGAAACTAATTATGTCATGGCAACGATGAGTCTATACATGAGCATTTACAACTTGTTTACTAGCTTGTTGCAGTTATTAATGGGTTTAATGGGCGGTAATGATTAAATCTAATTAGAGGTATCTATTAAAGATACTGCTGTTTAAAAAAGCCGACATAAAGTCGGCTTTTTTATTATTCATTAATCAGCCATTCGCCTGCCACTTATCCAGCGAATCAAAGTTATGAAGTCATAGCTACCGCGATGGTCGTGCACGAAAACCATCGATTCCAAATATCAGCAGTGCAGCCCATACCGCTCCAAAACCAATCAGGCTGCTGCGGTTGAATGGTTCATGATAGACCAGCGTGCCGAGAAGTAATTGCAGGGTCGGCGTAATGTATTGCAGGATACCCAAACGTGAAAGCGGTAAGCGTTGAGCGGCAAAAGAAAAAAGCAGAAGTGGTGACATCGATACAAAGCCACTGGCAACTATTAGCAACGTTGACGTAGTGCCTGCCCTGATAAATGCCCCTTGGCCCGACAGCTGACAATAAACCAAGTAAAGTAATGCTGCAGGTAGCAGGATGCAGGTTTCCAGCATAAGCCCATGCAGCGCACCAAGCGGGGCGATTTTCTTGACCAAGCCATACGTGCCGAAAGAAAAGGCGAGCGCAAGTGCCATCCAGGGAAGCGAGCCCTGCGCCAGCGTCAAATATACCACCCCGGCTGCGGCAAGCCCAACTGAAATTCCTTGCCAGAAACGTAGTCGCTCATGAAACAACAAAACACCCATAATGACATTGACCAACGGGGAGATATAATAACCAAGCCCTGTTTGAGTGACATGCCCAGAGTTAACTGCCAGTGTAAATACCAACCAGTTGATACTCATCAACATAGCCGCTACCAGATAAATTCGTACAACTCCTGGCGCATAGTAGCTAGCCATGAATTTTTTCCATTGCCCGGAAAGCGAGATTACACAGAACAGGCTTACACAGGTCCAAACAATACGATGGCTGACCAGTTGTAATGCCGATATATCCTGAAGCCATTTCCAGTATATAGGGAACAAACCCCAGATGGCATAGGCGGAAACCGCCACCCAAGTACCATAAATCTGTTCCTCTTTATGCTTCATGATATTTTAGAAAAATAGTTGTTTCCGCTAGGCGCACAGGGCACTCGTTAGCCTTTCGACGAGCAGGGTTGAATAGGCATCAGGGTCGTAGTGGTGATCATTGGGGTTGCGATTTAGTAACTCCTGCTTGATCACACCGTCTTCACCTACGCATGCGTCGTCCAGCATGATGTAGGAGATGTTGTGTTGCTTGCAGAATGCCTGCATTTTTTGATTGAACTTCAGGGTCAAGCTAGTCCGCTCCAACTGCGTTGCGGTCACTTCTCTTCTGGCATTGGCCACGTCCCCCCAATCATTGCCATCCTGAATGGTTGGCAATGGAGTGCTGATGCATATCACCTTAAAACGAGCTGCAACCTCAAGTAAGAACTTGGAATAGCTATTGATCGCCCTGTCAGTCATCGCGGTCACTGACTCCTGATATTTCTGGGTGCGATACCAAATGACAAAGCCTGTATCGACTTCACCTAGCATGACAATGATCTTCTCGGCAGTTGCTTGCCTTAACGCTTCCTTGAATATGGGATATGCCTGCGTTTTTGTATTGGGGTTTTCTAGACCAGATGCCGTTGCCCCGATGACAGTCACCACATTGAAGCAAAATTCCGGAAAATTTTTTGTGAATGCCGGATGACTAAAGATCGGTGTGTGGGAGTCCCCCAGCACCAGAATTTCTCTCATAGATGAAATTTTCTAGTTATTGATGTCAATGTCTTGGCTAGTGTCCTGATTTTCAATGTCTCTTCTGGACTTATCAAATAATCGGGCGGCCACAGGCTGTGAATACGGTTTCATCATAATACTTCATTGATCTGAAGAGATACTAAAACAAATTATCATTTTGCGCGGTTTACATTATATAAATGATAATATCCATTATTACTGGAGGGTTTAATGTTTCGAAATGGATTGATTTGCGCATTGCTGCTTGGAATATTGTCCAGTTGTGGGAAAACGGAAGAGAATGAATATCAACTCGGATTAGGCGCTGAAAAAAAAGATCAGGTTAAGGAATATGTGGTTGGAGTCCATCCACTCCACAATCCACAGAAATTGATGGAGTTGTACGGCCCAATCGTTGAATATATCAATGTCCATATTCCAGAAGCACACTTCAAGCTAGAAGCCTCGCGTGATTACGCAGATTTCGAAAGAAAACTATATGCTGGCGAGTTTGATTTTGCCATGCCCAATCCCTATCAGACGGTACGTTCTGTCGATCATGGCTATCGAATATTCGGCAAGATGGGGGACGATCAGGATTTTTGCGGCATCGTTCTTGTACGCAAGGATAGCGGCATCCACGAGGTCATTGATCTCAAAGGTAAGGCTGTGGCCTATCCTGCGCCAACAGCATTGGCTGCCACCATGATGCCACAGTATTATTTTCAGACGCACGGTATCGATGTGAATAAAGACATTAAAAACATGTACGTCGGTTCACAGGAATCCTCCATTCTCGATGTACTTCGTGGACATGTTGCCGCAGGCGCGACCTGGCCGGTTCCTTGGAAAATATTTAGCGCTGAACATCCTGAAATGGCGAGTCAATTAGAGGTGAAATGGCAGACCGGAACCTTGCCGAATAATGGTTGGGTCGTAAGAAAAGACGTTTCGCCGCAAATGGCAGATAAATTCAAGAGCTTGCTTTTATCCCTTAACGAAAGTGAGCAGGGGCGGCGTATGCTGGACCGACTCCCAGTTTCTCGTTTTGAAGAAGCCTCCGACGAGACATACAAGCCGGTACGTGATTTTCTGGAAGTCTTTACAAAAAAAGTCAGACCAATAGAGTGATGAGGATTTTCAAGTTCATAACATCACTGCCGGATCGCGCAATGCTATACTGGAGTTCTTCCATCCAACGTCAGCTGGTGCTGTCGTTTGGTTTTCTCTCCTTTATTCTGATGCTCGGTTTTAGCTATACGGTATTTACCCAACAGCGTGATTTTCTTTATGGTGCGTCAACTGACCGGGCTACAAGACTAGCGCGCGCATTGGCTTCAGGCAGTACTTCGTGGGTGCTGGCTGATGATGTGGCTGGTTTGCAGGAGATTCTGACTAGCTTTTCAAATACTCCTGACCTTAAGTTTGCATTGGTACTTTCAATGCGCGGAGAGGTGCTCGGCTCTACCGATAAAAAGCAAATAGGACGTTATGTTAATGACAAGGTCAGCCTCCGCCTGCTCGCGTCCAAGACCGAACCTACCGAATTGATCAACCACAGCGCATTGATTGATGTTGCGTGGCCGATCATGGCCGGTGATAGGCAAATTGGATGGGCGCGGGTCGAGATGTCACGCGCCACGTCAAACTCACACCTTATATCGCTCGCGCTTGCGGGAGCGTTATTCACATTATTTGCAGTCATTGTGGCAACCCTGATTGCTGGCTGGCTGGCGCGGCGTCTGACTAAAGGCCTTCAGCACCTGACGGCCGTAACAAACGCGATTCAACTTGGTAAGCGCAACATACGCTCAAAAATAATTCGATCTGACGAAGTTGGGCAGCTGGCTGAGGATGTTAATCGCATGCTGGATTCAATGAATGATTCCGAGAATCAGCTGGCAGGTCTTAACCGGTTGTACGCAGCATGGACGGAATGTTCTGAAACCATCGTGCGTCAAGGTAATGAGCAGGCATTATTGGATAGTATCTGTCGAGTACTGGCCGATCGGGTGCCGTTTGAACTAGTCTGGATTGGGGTTCCAAGTCATGATGGATGGGTGCTGCCTGTAGCTTCCAGTGAAAGAGGGGGAGCTTATCTTTCTGAAATCAAGGTGTCGATAAACCCAAACAGAGTTGAAGGTCAAGGGCCTCTGGCTTCAGCCATACGGGAAGGTATTCCCAAAATATTCAATGATTTCCTCGAAAACCCGGATTCGGCGGCACGGGTGGCTATGGCCAGTCCGTTTCATTATCTATCGGTAGCCGCTTTCCCCATATTCAGAGGCGGACATTGTTATGGTGGTATCTCGGTATATTCCTCAGCAGCTGATTTCTTTACTGAGGAGTCTACCAAACTCATAAGCGGTCTGGCGGAAGATATTACGTTTGCATTAAACAACATTGATCTCGAAAAGCAACGGTTAGATGACATCGTTAACCTTGAGCGTGCGGCGAAGGTTTTTGAGTACAGTAATGAAGGAATTCTGGTTACGGATGCCAATAACAACATCATCTCCGTGAATAGAAGCTTTAGCGAGGTTACCGGGTATTCATTAGAAGAAGTGATTGGGCAGAATCCAAAGCTCCTTTCTTCCGGGCGGCAAGATGAAACATTTTACCGACAGATGTGGGATATCCTGAGGACGACTGGTAGCTGGCAAGGTGAAATTTGGAACCGACGCAAGAATAGCGAAGTTTTCCCGGCCGCCTTGAGTATTATCTGCATCAAAGACGATACTGGATCAGTGATCAACTACATTGCCATTTTTGGTGACATTTCCGAACGAAAAGCGGCTGAATCTCGCATTCAACAGCTTGCCCATTTTGACACGCTCACTGGCTTACCTAATCGAGCATTGTTTAATGACAGGCTGGATCAAGCCATCATTTATTCCCAGCGTAATCAATCTTCAGTGGCCTTGCTATTCCTCGATCTCGATCGATTTAAGCAGATTAACGATACGCTTGGGCATGGCATAGGTGACCAGTTATTGCAGATGGTTGCACAGCGTTTACTTGAGTGCGTACGTGACCAAGATACGATTTCCAGACAGGGCGGGGATGAGTTTGTTGCGGTGTTGCTGGTAACCGATGAAGCTGGTGCCGAGTTGGTAGCGACAAAAATGTTGCAGACGATCATCCATCCGTACTTGATTGAGGGGCATGAGCTTAGAATTTCCTCCAGCATCGGGATTGCTATATATCCCAACCATGCCCAGGATTCCATGACATTGGTCAAATACGCCGACGTGGCCATGTATCAGGCCAAGGAGGGTGGTCGAAATTCATATATTACCTTTAACCCGAACATGAATGCCAGCGCCTATGAGCGACTTGCACTAGAAAATAGTCTGCGTACAGCATTGGAGCTCAATCAATTTCAGCTCTTTTATCAACCTCAAGTGGATCTGATTGATGGTCGAATCACAGGATGCGAGGCTCTCATTCGCTGGCATCATCCGGAATTGGGCATGGTCTCACCGGCCAGTTTTATTCCATTGGCAGAAGAGACCGGCTTGATTGTTTCAATCAGTGACTGGGTACTGGAAGAATCAATACGACAATCTAAGGAGTGGCAGGATGCTGGCATCAATGCGCTACCGATTGCCGTGAATCTTTCCGCTTTACAGTTTCGGCAGCGTGATTTGTATGAACAGGTTCGCAATTTGCTCGAGCGCTATTCTCTACCGCCCAATATTATAGAACTTGAACTTACAGAGGGTATCCTGATGCAAGGAGTCGAGCGAACATTAACTACATTACATAACTTGGTCACACTTGGGGTCGGAATTTCAATCGACGATTTTGGTACGGGGTACTCCTCGCTCTCCTATCTCAAGCGTTTTCCTATCCAGAAACTAAAAATCGACCAGTCTTTTGTGCGTGACGTCACTAATGACAGTAATGACGCCACGATGGTTCGTACCATTATCCTGATGGCGCATAGCTTGAAGCTTCATGTGATTGCTGAAGGCGTGGAAACGGAAGAGCAGGCAACGTTCCTGCGTGAATCAGGTTGCGAGCGAGCGCAGGGTTATCTTTTTGGCCGACCAATGCCGGCTGATGAGTTTAGAAAACTGATACAAAAATAGAACTGATACAAAATTAGAGGTGTAAGCCCAAACCACAGAAAATTCCGTCACACCAGACCCATTCCAGCGACGATTGCATTCGGCTTGATGATCTATCTGCCTGTCAAACTTTTTCATCATCAAGCTACATCGAGTTATATCCTGCATCTTCAGCGTTATAAATCAATGCCTCAGCCAAGATGGTTGGCAAAATTCGACTCATGACAGCGCAACACAAACTCTATTGCGACCAGAGGTTTTTGCTTTGTAAAGTGCATTATCTGCTCGGCTAAGCAGGGCATCTAAAACATCTTCTTTGGAAGAAAGAGTCGTTAAGCCAATAGAGATTGTAAAGCTTAGTGGTAGTCTGCCGCTGGTTGGCGATATTTTCGTATTTGCAATCTTAACCCTCAAACGTTCTGCAACTTCAAAGGCTTTAGTTTTATCCGTTTCTGGGAGAAGGATAGCAAACTCCTCACCACCCACGCGGCCTATAATATCAATCTCGCGCAGGGTAAGTTTACAAACCTCCCCCAGTTTCTTAAGTACAGTATCACCGGCCTTGTGACCATGGCTGTCATTGACCTGTTTAAAGAAATCAATATCAATCATTAGAATGGACAGCGGGTTTTTGTAACGAATAGATCGGCTAAGTTCATGCTCGGCCAATTCCATAAAATACCCGCGATTGTTTAGGCCAGTAAGGTAATCAATATGTGCCTGACGTTTGAGTTCTTCTTCAAGACGTTTGCGTTTGCTAATGTTGGTGTGAGTGCCAACCATACGCAATGCATTATGATTTTCACCCCATTCAGTAATCTTGCCTACTGAACTAATCCATATCCAGCTACCATTAGCAGAGAGTCGGCGGTATTCCATCGTTTTCGGTTTACCTGTTGCCATGCACTCGTTAAAAGCAAGTTTTACCGCTTTATAATCATCAGGATGCAGGCTTTTTTTCCATTCATCTAAACTACTTTGAAAAGTATTAGGATCGTAGCCAATCATACGTACATATTCCGGGCTAACAGAGATTTCCCCAGTTTCAATATTTAGATCAAACCAACCTTGCTTGCCTGCTATCAGCGCCAAGCGAAGGCGCTCTTCGCTTTCTTCAGTTTGTTTCCCAATTTTCTTTTGTTCGCTGATGTCGCGAGCGAAACCGACAGTCCCAAGCACAGAGCCATCGGCGTTAATAATTGGTGCTTTGTAAGTTTCAAACCACTTACGCCCATCTTTGGTGGGGAGCTCTTCCTCACCAAATTTTTGCTGGCGCGAGTCCATCACCGCACGATCGTCATTTCGATAGTTGTTTGCTATATCATGTGGTGAGATGTCAAAGTCACTCTTACCAATCAAGTCGTTAGCATCCGCATGTCCTAAGGTGTTAGCAAATCCTGTATTGACTGCGAGAAAGCGACTTTCTGTATCTTTCAACCAAACCATAAAGGGACAGTTATCCAGCAGGGAACGTTGATAACTCAAGGTAACGGCTAACGTATTCTGTATTTTTTTATTTTTATCACTTATCACAGCAATGGTTAGACCACCTACAGCCGATACCATGCCGAATAACCAGAAGTTAAATAAACCGCTTTGTACCATATCATTCGCATATTGTCCGGTATGGTGACTGACACTCCAAAGGGCTAATGTAAAAATGATGAGTTGTATAATTGCAGTCACGTGCCGACCAGAATGAATTCCAGCCCAAGAAATCAACATGATGATCCATGCAATGCCTCTAGGCATATATTCAACATCATGAAAAAGATCAAGGAATACGAGTAGCCCCATGATGGTGGTCAATGCCAGCAGCGTAAATATCTCAAGTGCCTGCGATTTACTGCTTATTTTCTGAGGGGATTGGTTCCAAATTAAAATGAGAGGCGTTAAGAAAGCAATTCCCAGCACATCGCCCATCCACCAGCGTAGAGTGATTTGCGGGTATAAGCTGGCGGGAATAATATTCCCAGCAAGTAAGGCGGTTGCTCCAATCAGTGCGCTAATCGTACTGGCAGCAACGCCTGCTAATAGCGTGAGTTTCCAAAAGTCTTCTCTGGATTCTAAAGCAAGGTTAATGTGAAAATAGCGTGTGGTAAGCCAATAGGCAATATATGACTCTACTACATCGGCAATACCTAGGGTTATGGCAACCCACGAATTGTGGACAGCCATAAAGCCCGCAACTACTCCGCCAAGAAAAATCCCAGGGAGATATTTCAAGCCACCCAGCAATAATAAAGCGAGTGCAAAGCCACCAGCAGGCCAAAAAATCGTGATGGTCGTATTCTCTAGTGCAAAGAACAAGCCAATCTTTGCTAGCACTATGTATATGACAGCGCTCAGTAAATTGAGTGTTAACCCCATTAATCGGGCTTTCAATAGATAATTCATGAGATGCTCATAATTTTGATTTTTTTTACAGAGCTTTAGTTTGACTATATACCTTACCATTAGTGTCTAGCAAGTAGATTAGCGTTACAAGCACAGCCATTTTTCATGACCTTTCGCTCGAGCGGTTAGGTTCTTTGGCTGGAAGTGTTCATTTGTCTTTGCTGATTGCATATCATAAGGCTACCGCTTAAAAATACAATCAGTAACATAATTTCAGTAAAACAATTTAAGGTAAGTTTTTTTAATCCAGTTATTTTCGGTCAAATCAATCATGGAATACATAGCTATATATATTTCCAACTATTTTGGAGCACCTTTTCGTCGCGCATTAAAAAAGCGAGATAACTCTGCACCACATTCTGTTGCCATCAGGCCTCCGCTAATTTCTGTGTGATGATTCAATTTAGGCTCAGCCATTAAATTAACGACACTGCCACAAGCGCCAGTTTTAGGGTCGCTGGCACCAAATACAAGCCTCGCGATACGTGCGTGTTGAATGGCGCCAGTACACATGGCACATGGTTCTAGTGTTACGTAAAGCGTGCAATCCACTAAGCGATAATTAGCAAGGTGCTGAGCTGCATCGCGCATGGCGGCAATCTCCGCATGTGCGCTTGGGTCATTGCTGCCGATGGGCGCATTGCTGCCACGGCCGATGATGATGCCATCTTTAACTACAATTGCACCCACTGGCACTTCGCCTGCAAGTGCGGCTTCATGCGCTAACGCTAAGGCTATCTGCATGTAAGCTTGGTCTGTGCTTAAATCATCTGTTGCCAGTTCACTTGGTATGCTGCTGTTCATTGTGCTGCCTTATTGCTTTTTAGTTTAAAATTTTTGACTGATTGATTTAGCGAGTTTACCGCAGCCGTAATTTTTGAGTCATTATTTTAGCTAAGGATGAAACTTAAGGTTGTCGGTAATACTATCGTAAACGGACACGCCTAAAATATCTCTAGTGAGTAAGTCGCTGGTAAATTACAGGCGCAGATTGGACAATAGATGGTGTAAGTACTAGAACTTTTGTTAACCATCCGTTGCCAATAGTATCTATAATAAAATTACTCAGTATTGTTCATTGTATTCATTAACGCTTATCGGAGAAATATATGGCCTTAGATTTATTCAGTCCAGTCAACTTGGGTGCAATCAGCCTTAAAAATCGGTTGGTAATGGCACCATTGACTAGAAACAGAGCAGCCGAAGGCGGAATGCCACAAGCAATGAACGTGACCTATTACGAACAACGTGCTTCAGCTGGTTTAATTGTGACTGAAGCCACGCCCATATCCACGATGGCACATGGTTATCCGGCTTTACCCGGCATTTATACCGATGCGCAAGTGGCTGGCTGGAAAAAGGTGACAGATGCCGTTCACGCTAAAGGCGGTAAAATTGTCATCCAACTATGGCATGTAGGTAGAATTTCGCATCCATCTTTATTGCCAAATGGCGCACTTCCCGTTGCACCTTCTGCCATTAAACCGGCAGGTCAGGCATTTACTTACCAAGGTCTGGTTGATTACGTTGAGCCTCGTGCTTTAGAGGCTAGTGAGCTGCCAGCCATTGTTGCCGATTACGTACATGCCACTCAATGTGCGCTGGCTGCGGGTTTTGATGGCGTGGAGATTCATGCGGCGAATGGTTATTTAATCGATCAATTTTTACGTGATGGCAGCAACAAGCGTACTGATAATTATGGTGGTAGCTTTGAAAACCGCGTACGCTTTTTGCTAGAAGTCACCAAGGCGGTCGTGGCTGTTGCCGGCGCTGACAAAGTCGGTATACGTATTTCTCCAGTGAATCCGTTTAATGATATGCACGATAGCAATCCACAAGCGTTATTTAACTATGTCGCTGAAGCGCTGAACCCATTTAAGTTAGCCTATCTACATGTGGTAGAAGGCGGTATTCATGGCGGCGGCGTGGCAGATCCATTCGACTTTGCGGCATTACGCAAATGCTACAAAGGGTCTTACATGGCTAATTTGGCATATGATAAAGCGCGTGGCAATGCCGCAATTGCAAGCGGGCATGCTGATGCGATTGCTTATGGCGTACCTTTTATCGCTAATCCGGATTTAGTCGAGCGCTATAGAACGAATGCGCCGCTAAATGTAGCGGATTCATCATTATTCTACGGTGGCACTGAAAAAGGTTACACTGATTATCCCTTTTTAAATAGTTAGACTTCTACGGATACAGATGATGCATAAACCCGCCATTACCCAAGTGCCTGTTAACGAAACTATTGCGAATCGCTGGAGTGGCCGCGCTTATGATGCCACGCTGTCCGTCAGCCATATGCAGGTCATTGCCTTGCTTGAAGCCGCGCGCTGGGCACCTTCTTGTTTTGGTGATCAACCTTGGCGGTTTATCGTATGGAATAGAAGCACTGATGCAAAGGCTTGGCAGCAAGCCTTTGATTGCCTAGCACCTAGCAATCAAACGTGGGTGAAAGATGCACCGGTATTATTGCTGGTGTGTGCAGACACATTGTTTAATCATAACCTGCAGCCTAATCGCTGGGCGCAATATGACACAGGTGCAGCGGCTGAGAATGTTTGCCTGCAGGCAAGTAGCATGGGGCTCATGGCGCATCAGATGGGTGGATTCAATGCTGATAGTGCAAGAGAAACTTTCGCTATTCCAGAGCAATACATACCAATGGCTATGCTTTCAGTAGGCTATGCCGCAGAGATTGCCAGCTTGGAAGGCGAGGTGTTAGCACGTGAAACCGCAACACGCTCAAGACGGCCGATCAATGAGTTATTTTTTGCGGGAAGTTGGGGTAAATCAATCGTTTAGTATTTCATTCGTACATATAACTTAACTTGTTATTCAGCATAACTAGCTTGGCATGCTTAGACTAAAACACCTCCGTCTGATAAACTCGCGCTAGTTGTTAAATTAATCAATTAAATTTAGGATTTTGTTATGGCAGTTATTGCACTAAATAAAGATAATTTCAAAGATACCATCGAAAATAACGCGTTTGTAATTGTGGATTTTTGGGCGCCTTGGTGTGATCCTTGTGTGGCATTTACACCAACATTTGAAGCGGCTGCCGCGGCAAATCCAGATATCGTATTTGGCATGGTGAACACAGAAACAGACCCAGGTATTGGTGAGTATTTTGAAGTGAATCAAATTCCAGGCATTTTGGTAATTCGTGAACAAGCTGGTATTCATGCACAAGTGGGCGAAATCGGCGCACCAGCATTTGATGAGATTATTAAATGGGCACGCGAGTTCGATATGACAGAAGTGCGTGAGTATTATCAACAAGAAGATAAAAAATCGGCAAAATAACTGATATTCTTTAGTTGGACATTTACCAATAAAAAAGCGGCTTATAGCCGCTTTTTTATTGGTTTCGGTTTACTTTATTGGATCTAGTATTCTGGATATGGTTTTCTTGATCTGGTTTTCTTGATCTGGTTTTCTTGATCTGGTTTTAAAGTATCGTGTTAAAAAGAACCCGTTGTAAACAACTTAAACGAATAGTATGCGCCGATTGCCATCATCGCATACATCGGTAAATCCCCACTTTTTAGAGTTTCAGATTTGTTTGGTGAGGTCATCCAGCGGTTAAGTAGCCACAATACAAAAATAATCACGGGAATAAACATCATGCTCGTGCTTGAGTCAAATAGTTTGCTAAGTGCAGTTTTTAGCCAGCCATCATCACGGAATAGCTCCATGGTAATGCCTAGAATACCAATCAGCATTAGCCCCATACGTCCAACGGCGGCGATGCTGCTTAATACGCTGTCAGGTTTAATATCCTTATTTTTTCGGTATTTATTGGGGTCTATATTGTTTGCCATCTTACGATCCTTATTTTTTCAAGACTAAAGCACGACTTAAGAATTAGGTCGATTTATCAAATGCTAACTATCAAATACTAGATATGCACTCTAGTTTGCAGTTAAATATTTACTAGGGTCTACAGATTTGCCTTGGCGGCGGATCTCGAAATGTAAATTTACCGAATTACTGTCAGTATTGCCCATCTCCGCAATTTTTTGACCACGGCTCACTTGTTGACCTTCTTTTATTACGATTTGACTATTGTGTGCGTAAACAGATAAATAGGTGGAGTTATGTTTAATAATCACTAACTTACCATAGCCACGTAAATCGGAGCCGCTGTAAATCACTTTGCCTGCTGCAGCTGCGTTCACGGCCTGCCCCGTGGTACCGGCAATATCAACACCCTTGTTGCTGGTTTCATTAAAGCCTGTAACGACTTTACCTTTGGTTGGCCATGCCCAATCTATATCTTCAGGTGATCCTGTGCCAGGTTTTTCTTCAGTTTTAGCTTCTATTTTTGGTTCTGGTTTGTTTTCCGACTTTACCGTAGCACTAGGTTTGTTTGTGTTTTCAGTGACGGCGACTGGTTTGGCGGCAGTTGCCACTGCCGCTGCTTTTTCCATGACAGGTTTAGTTGCCGGAAGCGGTTTTTTATACGCTTCTTCGCTATAAGGCTCACGCATGGCTTTAGGCTCAGAAATCGCTACAACGATAGCTGTTGTTGGCGCTGAACTCGTTGCAGGCGTGCTTGTTGCGTTTGAGTCACTATTGATTGGCGTAATCACCACATCATCATTGTTTGTCTGCACGGGTTTATTCTCTGCAGTAACAACAGGTTTGTCTTTCAAAGCGCTAAATTTAAGCGACTGTCCAACCTTAATGTTGTATGGCGCACTAATATTATTGGCTTGGGCAATCTCTTTGTAGTCGTAGCCATGTTCCAGACCAATGCTGTAGAGTGTGTCACCTTTTTTAACAGTATAGGTGTCCGGACGCCAATCGCCCGCTTTATACACGGGTCTGTTTGTCGGGGCTTTACTTGCAGTAGTCGGCTTGTTTGAAGTACTTGCTTTATTTGTAGTACTGGGTTTGTTGCTTGGTAAGCGATCAATAACCGGTGCCGGCGGATTGCTGCTACAGCCGGTAAAGCTCAACATTAGCCATATTACGGCAACAAAACGAGCAAGATGCATTGTTAACTAACGCCGCCTAATAATGGTACGAATTTTACCGGTTCTAATTTAGTTTGACGGTAATCTAATTGAGAAACACGCTCTACCAGATATAAGATTTGCTCATCGGTACCAACGGGTATTACTAAGCGCCCGCCAATGGCTAATTGGTCTAGCAAATCTTGCGGAATATGGCTAGCGGCTGCGGTGACCAAAATAGCATCAAATGGTGCCAGTTGTGGCAAACCCATATTGCCATCGGCATGGTCTAACTTCACGTTGATACATTTAAGTTCGCGTAGATGTCCGCGCGCTTTCATTACCAAGGGACGAATGCGTTCCACCGAGTAGACTTCTTTGGCTAGTCTGGACAGTACCGCAGTCTGATAGCCGCAGCCGGTGCCGATTTCAAGCACTTTTACCAAGGGTTTGCCATTACGTAAAATCTCAGACATACGCGCCACGATATACGGCTGTGAGATAGTTTGGCCAAAACCGATGGGTAGCGATACATCTTCATAAGCGCGAATGGAGAGTGCTTCATCCACAAAAATATGTCTTGGAATCGCAGAAATCGCAGAAAGCACGACTTCATCTTTAATACCTTGTTCGCGCAAACGCACTAGCATACGTTCGCGTGTGCGTAGCGAGGTCATGCCGATGCCTGCCTGGGTCGATAATCTTACGCGAGTCAACTTAGTCTTGCTTTCCGACTGTGAGCCAGTCTTTAATGTCTGCTAATTGTGCGTGATTTGTTAAATCTACTTGAATCGGCGAAATTGATACTTTGTTGTTGGCGACTGCGTAAAAATCCGTGCCTTCACCGCCATCATTGGGTTGTCCTGCGGCGCCTACCCAATACATGGTTTCATTGCGGGGCGTTGTTAATCGAATCACCGGCTCCGCCTTATGGCGCTTGCCCAAACGCGTTATAACACGGCCTTGCAACTCATTATAAGGAATATCTGGCACATTCACATTTAGCAAGGTCGATGATTTAAAACCATGTTTTTGAAAGTGCTGTACTAATTCAACCGCCACTCTGGCGGCAGTTTCAAAGTAAGTGGAATTATGTTGTGACATTGAAATTGCAATGGATGGAATACCAAGTAAATAACCTTCCATAGCCGCTGCCACAGTACCTGAATAAATCGTATCATCACCCATGTTGGCACCATCGTTAATGCCACTAATCACCATGTCTGGCATGGTATCCATCAATCCGGTCAAGGCAATATGCACACAGTCTGTTGGCGTGCCATTCACATACAAAAAGCCGTTTGCCGCTTTTTTAACGCTCAAAGGTCTATCCAGCGTGAGTGAATTACTTGCGCCGCTTCTATTTCTTTCAGGTGCAACTACCGTAATATCCGCAAGTTTAGCAATATGTTCTGCCAGAATATTGAGGCCCGGTGCTAAATAACCATCGTCATTTGAGAGTAAAATTTTCATGGTATAAATTATAGTAGAAGACAGGGTGTTTAGTACGTCGCTTACTTAAAAAAAGGCGCTGAAAAGTGCGTAATAAGTGAGTAATAGTATCATTCTCAGGTATGGGTGTTAACTCAATGAGGATTAACCTAAAGTTTGCTACGGCTTAGGCGCGCATAAAAAATAGCGCATATAAAAAACACTAAGGTGAGCAGCACTTCTATCATTGCTAGTTTGGCAGAAAGGCCGGTATCAGACCAGGCGCGAACGACACCTTCTGTAAAATAGATCAAGATAAACATGCTTGCCCACTTGTAGGTGTAACGATTGCCGCCCAATATGCCTAATAACGGAAATAACAATGGTACCGCTTTTAGCATCAGCATAGAGCCGCCAGGTTTAAATGGCGCTAATACTGTTTCCCACGCTAAAGATAGCAATATCAGCGCGATGAGGCTAATACTTGCGCCGAGTTTCAGCTTTTGAATCATGGTGTTACTGCCTTTGACATGCCAACAAGCGCTAGTCTGGCGGATTGTGCATCGTGAATAGGGTGGTCGAAATTGAAACGTATGATTTTTGTTTGAGTTTCTGCTTGAATTTCTGTTTGCATGCTGACTTTAACATCGAAACCATCAGTGTCTATCCCTAGCATTTGGGCGTGCATCGCATTGATACCATGAAAGTGTTTGCAATAAGCAATAAGGCTTTCAGCATGGTCCGCATTCATATGTTCGATAATAGATGTTTCCTGATTGGCCAGTTGTGAATCCGCAGAAAGTCTATTTTCCGAGAGGCTGTCTCCTGAAAGTTCCTTACCTTCAACCCAGCCCATCTTGCCAAAGCCTGCAATATAGCGCACCTGTGCAATCTCAATGCGGTAAAAGTGAAAATCATGCATCTCAAAATAGCTGGCAGCCTGTGGAAAATAGCGCAAATAACGTGTGCGTAAATTGGCATAGGCCAGCGCACCCACTCTTTGCACATTGTCTTCCTTATCTATTTTCACGGCTTCGCCTATGATGGTCAGGCGCGCATTTGCTTGTAAATCGTCATCGCCGGCAAATGCCAGTAACGATACTTTTGGGTTGGCAATGATATTTTTAGTATGTTCTGCAATGGTGCTGATCAGAATAACGGGTTGACCGCTATGATCCAATACAAAAGGCGCGACTGAACCAAACGGGTAGCCGGGGAATTTTGTTGAAAAAGTTGAAAGTACACCGCTTTGTGTCGAGCGTAAAAACTGTAATGCTTCTGAAGCTAAACCCATATGCTTTATTTTCCAATACTCTTAAATAGATAGTTTTAATGCAATTTGGGCTAAACGTTTACCTAATGCCAGGCACAATTTACGTTCTTCTGGAGAGATGGGTTTGTCATCATTAGAACCTCCGATATGGCTTGCGCCATATGGCGTTCCGCCAGATTGTGTGCTGGATAACTCAGGCTCAGAGTAAGGCAGGCCGACGATTACCATACCGTGATGCATCAGCGGTAACATCATTGTTAACAATGTGGATTCGTTGCCGCCATGCATAGAGCCGGTACTGGTGAATACTGCTGCCGGTTTGCCAATAAGCGCGCCTTTAAGCCATGCGCCCACGGTGCCATCTAAAAAATATTTCATCGGCGCCGCCATATTGCCAAAGCGGGTAGGGCTGCCAAGTGCTAAGCCAACGCATTCTTCCAAGTCGGTTAGCTCAACGTAAGGGTCACCGCTGTTCGGAATATCTGGCTCGGTTGCCTCGCAGTTCGCTGAAATTTTCGGCACGGTGCGAATCCGCGCTTTGATATTAGGTACACTTTCAACGCCGCGTGCTATCAGTTGCGCCATATCGCGCACGGCGCCGCCTTGAGAGTAATAGAGAATTAAGATTTCATTCATTTTGATTTCTGATTATCAGTTGATTCGGCCTAAAGGCTTATTTGAAGCTGAAAGTATACAGCACATCAACTGCGCTTTCGCTGCCTGCATCTGCCCGTACTGACCAGCGTGTGGTGATGATGTAGGTCAGGCGCGCGACATCTAACAAGCCGCTTATACTTTTTACATAACTCAGATATAGTCGTGATGAAAGACGTTTGCCAAAGACGAGTGATGCGCTGCTGGCATCTCCGCCCGAAAAGCTCAATTCATCCAGGCCGGCGGCGCGAGCGATTTGTGTTTGCAGTGGCACGGATTGTCCTTGTGACAGAATTACGCCAGCGGCAAGAGATAGCATGCCGTAATCGTTTTTAGTGGTTTGGTCCATGCCATGCCCTAGTACCAGCCATGACAGTTTCTCGCTATCGGCCACGTCAGGGTCTGAAACAAGCTTGGTGACGGGTGCAAATGCACTGCCAGTAATCTCGATGCCGGCATTAATGGGTTTGCTGTTACGCATGGCGCGGATATTTACGCCGGGATTATCCACCGTGCCGCTAAAATTCAAGATGCCACGCTCTATGGTCAGTAATTGCCCATAGGCCATGTAAGTACCTTTTTTAACCTGAATCCCGCCTTCGGTGTGTGGGTGATATTCGGTGAGCCCTGACAGTGTTAATGCGCCGGTAAGCTCAGCGTCCAGACCGCGCCCACGTAATTTAAAAGCCTCTCCCAAACTAATATGTAAGCCGTTAAGCAGCACTTTGAGCGCAGGTTCTGCTACTGACTCTGACTGCCCAAGAATCACGACATCATCTCCCAGCGTTGGGGTGTCTTCATTGGCAAGCTCAATCAAGCCTTTGTCGACGGTGAAATTGCCGGAAATGGTCAGCATGCCTTCTGCCAAGGCGGTTTTGCCTGAACCACTTAAAATCAATAGGCGATCTGCCCGTGAGATTACCGTAAACTTGTCGGCTGTCCAGTCTAAATCAATGATGGGTTTGCCTTTAGCGAGCATGATTGAACCGCTAGCTCTTAAATAGCCTTCACCGCCTTTCCATGCTGCCTGTTTGATGGCAAGTTTATCATTCTCGAAACTGGCCTCTAAGGTACCATCGCTAAGGGACACACCCTCTGTTGCTAGTGTTAATTGCAGATTTTTTGCAATGACATGCCCGCTTAAATTAGGCGCTTGCAGCGTGCCATTGCCGGCAACGGATAAATCCACTTCGCCATCGAGATTGGCACCCATGAGCGAGGCTGGTAGTGGCAACCATGCCAGCGTGTGCAGTTGCGCTTTACCGTTTACCATGAGCGGTGAGCTTGCCAGCAAGGCGTATCCTGCATCGGTTTTGGTCAGCGTTGTGGCAAGGTTGGCATCAAGGCTGCCGATGCCGCGCCCATGGATCGTTGCGCTAAGCACCGCCTGATTATTGGTAATGACCAAGTCGGCTTTTACTTCTTCCAGTCCAAGCGGCTTTTGCGTGCCATCGGCAGCGGTCATGGTTAAATCTCCCGCTTCGCGCCACAGGCTAAAGCTGCCATTCACATTTTCGCTTGCGTTCAGATCCCATTTTCCAGAAAAGACCGGGTTGCCTTGTAATGTTGGCGGTAGATTTAGTAGTTCTGGCGGTAAATCTTCAAGTGCGAGTTGGTCTAGATGGCCTTTGCTCGTGAATCCATTCGTGCCGATTTGTAAAGTGTCGATAAAAGCGCGGCCTTTTGCCAATTGCAAAGTTGCTTTTTCCAGACTCACAGCATTGCTAGCTATGCTCAGCGGGGCAGGCGTCGTGAGCTTGATCGGTGCAACTCCATCATACACAAGGCTTTGAAGCATGCCCTGCCAGCGATTGGAAGTGGCTAGACCACCTTGTAGTTGGCTGGTTAAATTAAAGGTTTCGCCTTGCACCGCGATGTTAAGTTGATGATTTGACCGTGTGCCCTGTAAAGTGATTTGGCCGTCCATCAGCGGATATTTGCCATATTGCAGTTTGTTAGCTTTAAACTCCCCCGCAACTTTGCCATTTGTTTCAGGTGAAATTGTTGCCTGACCTTCTACTGTATCGGCCTTAATGCCGCCTGGCAGGTGCAGTTTTTGTGCGACTAAATTAAATTGCAAGGCCAGATTTTCAAAAGTACCCGCTAGTGTACCTTTGGCACTTGCTGCACCAGAAAAGTCTTTACCGAATTTGGCTAGATCGGGTAAATCGGCCTGCCATTCAAGACGGCTATCGGGTTTGCCAAGGCTGCCGCGGGCAACAATAATATTGTTGGCGATTGCTGCTTGAAAGTCGACATTGCCGATTTGTGTGCCTTCGATAAGTAAGCTGCCGGAGCTTGCCAATGCCTGACCTTGCCATTGGCTATCATGTGTGACGAACTGTAGATTTACTAGCGCAGTAGGTAGCAGATTGCCCTGTACATTGACCTCAACGTTGAGTGTTGCGGCGGGGTAGTTTCCCAAACGTTCTGGGTGTAGCTCTGTGATGTCGGCCTTGATTGACAGCGGATAATCATCGGCCAAACCGAGTTGACCATTGACGGCAATGCTGGCTGCTGGCGTTATCTTATCCGGAGTTTTGCTAATTTGTTGAGCTTCCTTGTAAATTACAAACTTACCATCCTGTTTTGCCAGCATTGCCGTGCTTGCAAAATGCAGTGTTTTTAAGTCGCCGGATAGCTGCGCTTTAATATCATAAAGCGTGTTGTTGCCAGCTTGTTTGAGTGTGGCTGTACCGGTAAGAGGGAACGGCTTTGAGGTGCCCATCCCCAGCGTAATTGCTGTTTCACCCCAAGGAGTTATAGCGTTCAAGCTATTTAATCGTATGGATTTTGCATCGGCTTCAAGGTCGAATTTTACATTGCTGAAAGACTGGTTTTTACCTGCACTGATAATCACTACTTCGGCCACATCAGCTTGCTGAATATTGATAGGAAAGGGCGGTTTGATGTGTTCTGGAAGGCCTGACTTGTTGGTTTTACCTGAATCATTTCGCACGGTAATGATGAGCCGCTTGGCATGCATTTTTTCCACCAGTAGCTTGCCATCGCCAAAAGGTGAGAGCTGCCAGCGCGCATCCAAATTTTCTAGTTGCAGGTGAATGTTTTCAAGGTCATAGCTAAAGGTATCTAGGCTAGTATTGGCGCTAATCGACATTTCGCCTCGGGCCGGGGTGAAAGCCAGCAGCGCAAAGCTGACCAGGAAAATTAAAAAATAGCGGCGTAGCATCAAAATGCCACCCCGATATTAAAATGCAATCGGTATTCGCCAGTAGCCTGCCCGTAGGCAATGTCGGCGCCGATAGGGCCAAGCGGGCTTTTCCAGCGAGCGCCTAATCCATAACCATATACTGGCTTTAAATCCTGAACCTTGTTGGCGGCGTTGCCGAAATCTACAAACACAGCTGCGCCCCATTGGTTGGTTAGCCATTGCACGACTTCAACGCTACCTGTGGCCAAGTATTTTGCCCCGACAATGGCATTACCTTCTTTAATCCCCAGGCTCTGAAAGGCATAACCGCGTACCGATTGGTCTCCACCGGCACGGAACAGAAAGGCCTCAGGCGCACCATTTTTGCCATTCACCATACCAGCTTCAGCGCGGGCTATCAATTGTGTACTTTTAGTAATCGGATAATAAGCTTGGGTTTTGATATGGCTTTGCAAAAAACGCCCATCTGATAAGGAGTCAAGCGGAGCAACAGCAAACTGGGCGTTGAATAAATAGCCTTTAGTCGGAGCAAGGTCGTTGTTGGTGCGCCTTAGTGTGATGCCATAAGATAATGTGCCGACTTTTTTTGTGGTGGTATCGCCGCCGTCAACACTTTGTTGTTCTATCAAGTAATTGGCGCCAACGAACTGCTCGCGTTTACGTGGGCCCCAAGCGCGCTTTATTCCGGCTTGACTGGAGCTTAGGACTTGGCCTTCAATCGCAGTGCGAGTCAGGTTGCCATTGAAGCTATCACGATAGTCGTCACTTGTGATTGGTAGCTGAACCTGACCGCCAAGAAATTGCGCTTTTTGTTCAAGCTTGAGACTGCTCGTCAGTCGCCAGCCTTTATCCAGCAGGTTCAGATCATCATACGTGAGTTGGGTTCTGGCGCCAGTATTGGTGCTGTAACCTGCGCCTATGCCGACTTTGATACTCTTGTTTTCTTCTACAATGACTTTAATCGGCGCATTGCTGATAGGTGGGGCTTTATTGTCAGCTTCCAGACTTGCTGATTCCACGTTTTCGGACTTTAAGCTTGCAGACTCCGAGGTTGCCGACTTGGTATCCGCTGTGACTTCAACAGTTTTAAAATAGCCACTTTCCTGCAAGCGTGTTTGAAAAGTGAGTAAGCTGGACTGGCTATACAAACTAGCGGGTTTGATCGGGTTTAAATTTTCGACGATACTGGCTGGATAACGATTTAAACCACTGATGCTTAGTCCGCCAAATTGAAAGGCAGACCCGCTATCAACTTCTACGAGCAGCGCAACGGTGTGCGATTCCAGATTGATTTCAGCCTTGCTATTACTGATAGTGGCGTTCGGAAAGCGCTCTACCAGCAAGCTGGTGAGCAGTTTGCGCTTGGCTAGCGCCCAATCTTCCTGACGGAAAGTTTGGCCTTTTGGCAGCAACCACTCTTCACGGAGTTTTTGTATGTTGTTGGGAGACTGGTCTTTAAGTTTAGGGTCATTCAGCAGTTGGGTAATTGCACCGGTAAACTTCAGGTCTATGCTGTCAATCAACACCGGTGCGCCAAGTTCCACTGTAAATTTTGCGATGGCAACGCCGTCTTTCTTTTCAAGCAAGGGCGTAATCGTCGGCGAAAAATAGCCCTCTGTTGCCAGCAGTTCTTTGATGTTTTGCGGGGCAACGTTAAATAGTCGCTGCCACTCCGCTGGCGACATGCGTGGATTATCGCGCCATTTGATAATCTGCAGATGTTTTTTCAGTAGTGTATTAAATGGTGCCGGTGCTGAAATCTCAACTTGATAGCGGTTATCATCCGCCTGAGCTAAGCTCAGCCAAAGCAGTAAGGCAAAAAACAGTAAAAGCTGTTTGCTCAAGCGCTGTTTGCTATTGGCTTTTGTTTGGCAGAACAGCATGTGCTTGAGCCTATGGTGCCCAACTGGATCAAATGCGGTTAGCAAGCTCCGTGGCCTTGCCAATATAGCTGGCGGGTGTCATGTCGAGTAAAGCTTGTTTCGCTCCGCTTGGAATTTCCAGACCGCTAATGAATATATGTAACGACGCCTTGTTGATGCCGCCTTTACCGCGGGTGAGCTCTTTTAATTGCTCATAAGGATTTTGTATACCATAACGGCGCATCACGGTTTGAATCGGCTCGGCAAGCACTTCCCAGCTGGCATCTAAATCTAGCGCAAGTTTTTCCGGGTTGATTTCCAGTTTGTTCAAACCACGTAAACATGAATCGTAGCCTAACAGCGTATAACCAAACGCCACGCCCATATTACGCAACACGGTAGAGTCGGTGAGGTCGCGCTGCCAGCGAGAGATTGGTAGCTTTTCTGCCATATGGCGCAATACTGCATTAGCCAGACCCAAATTACCTTCTGAGTTTTCAAAATCAATCGGGTTGACTTTATGCGGCATGGTTGAAGAGCCGACTTCGCCATCTTTAAGTTTTTGCTTGAAATAACCGACTGAAACATAACCCCAAATATCACGGTTAAGGTCAATCAGAATAGTGTTGATACGGCTCAAACAATCATACAACTCGGCCATGTAATCATGTGGCTCAATTTGAATGGTCATCGGGTTGTAAACCAATCCTAATGACTCTACAAATGTTTTGGCAAAACTTTCCCAATCAAAGGTTGGGTACGCTGATAGATGCGCATTAAAATTGCCCACAGCGCCATTAATCTTGCCGAGAATCTCATTGTTAATAAGTTGTTTTTGCTGACGCTGTAAACGATACACCACGTTAGCCAACTCTTTACCCATAGTGGTTGGCGAAGCCGTTTGACCGTGTGTGCGTGACAACATAGGCTGTGCCGCAAGTTGGTGAGATAACTCACTTAAGCGAGCGATTAAATTGCCTAAGAATGGCAACATGACGCTATCTCGCGCAGTTTTTAGCATTAAAGCGTGTGATAAATTATTGATGTCTTCTGAAGTACAGGCAAAGTGAATAAACTCACTGGCTTTTTTAACTTCCGCATTGCCGTCAAACTTGGCTTTCAGCCAGTATTCAAGCGCTTTTACGTCATGGTTGGTACGCGCTTCAATGGTTTTGACTTCAACAGCATCCGCTTCACTAAAGTTTGCAATGGCAGCATCGAGCTCTTGAATGGTATTGCGACTAAAAGATGCTATTTCTGTTAAATCAGGCGCAGCAGATAAGGCTTTAAGCCATTCTACTTCCACCCATGCGCGGTGTTTAATCAGCGCATATTCACTAAAGTAAGGGCGCAATGCATCTAATTTTGTTTGGTAACGTCCATCAAGAGGAGATAGCGCGTTGAGAGTGGTAAGCGACATAAAAAGCTCAAATAACGAATTGATAATGCGCTATTTTACCTTAATTGTGATTTGCTGGCTTGGCAATTCAAGCGCGGCGGGATGTGTGGCTCATATGCTAATCAACCGCGAAGTAGGGTGTGCAAAATGCTTCACCTTGCACACCAAATAGACGCCAAATACGGTGTGCAAGAAAATCACTTGCACACCCAATACATTATGCTACCAACATATCCACAAATGTATTCACAGCGGTCGCTTCTAGTTTAGCCTGGTCTAAACATAGCGCCAAAATATCTGCCTGTTTTTTAGCCTCAAAACGGCGCGCTAAATTCACTTGGAATTTTTTAACTAACTCAGGGATGCCTTGGCCACGACGACGGCGGTGGCCGATTGGGTATTCCACGGCAATATTGTCTGAGCTGCTGCCATCTTTAAAGAATACTTGAATAGCGTTGGCGATTGAGCGTTTTTCTGGGTTTAAGTAGTCTGCTGAGTATTCTGCCTTTTCTACGCACACCATTTTTGCGCGAATCGCGTCTATTCGTGGGTCGTTTGCGACGTCATCCTCGTAATCCTTGGCGGTCAGGTTGCCTTTTAACAGGCCGATGGTTGCCATGTATTGAATGCAATGGTCGCGGTCTGCCGGGTTGGCGAGCGGGCCTGTTTTGTCAATAATACGAATCGCTGACTCATGGGTCGTGATGACGATTTTATCAATTTTGGCAATTTGCTCTAGTGATTGTAGTTCTTTACCTACTTGGGCGTTTAATTGAATCGCGCACTCCACGGCGGTTTGTGCATGGAATTCAGCAGGGAATGAGATTTTGAACAATACTTGTTCCATCACGTAGCTTCCGTAAGCGCGTTGAAATTTAAAAGCATTGCCTTTAAATAGCACATCGTAAAAGCCCCATGTTTTGGCCGTCAACGCTGACGGATAGCCCATTTCACCTTGCATCGTCATCCAGGCCAAACGTACCGCGCGACTGGTGGCATCGCCCGCCGCCCATGATTTACGTGAGCCGGTGTTAGGCGAGTGGCGATAAGTGCGTAGGCTTTGGCCATCCACAAACGCGTTAGAAACCGCATTGATGATATCTTCTTTATTGCCGCCCAGCAGTTTCGTAACTACCGCTGTTGAGGCGATTTTTACTAAAATAACGTGATCTAAACCTACGCGGTTGAAGCTGTTTTCAAGTGCCAGCACGCCTTGAATCTCATGTGCTTTAATCATGGCGGTAAGTACATCTTTCATCGTCAATGGCGCTTTGCCTTCAGCCACATTTTTACGTGAAAGGTAGTCCGCGGTCGCTAAAATTCCGCCTAAGTTGTCTGATGGGTGACCCCATTCAGCGGCTAACCACGTGTCGTTAAAGTCTAGCCAGCGTATCATCGCGCCAATGTTAAAGGCAGCTAATATTGGATCTAGCTGAAAACTGGTGCCTGGTACTTTTGCACCATTTGGCACGATCGTACCCGCGACCACTGGGCCTAATAATTTGGTACAAGCTGGATAGTCTAGCGCTTCAAAACCGCAGCCTAATGTATCCATTAAGCAGTTACGGGCGGTATCAAATGCTTCGTCAGATTTGATTTCAAAATCAGCCACGTAATTGGCAATATCGACAATGACTTGGTCTGGAGCAGGGCGTACGTTGGAGATGTGAGATGACATAAAATCTTTCAAAAAGTGTTTAAAAATTCAGTTGTCATACCAGCTTTCGCTGGTATGACGTGTGTGTTTAGCGCTTGTTGAGTGGCACGTAAGGGCGATTGTCAGGCCCGGTATATTCAGCATTTGGGCGAATGATTTTGTTGTCGATGCGCTGCTCAATGACATGGGCGACCCAGCCCGTGGTGCGTGAAATCACGAATATTGGCGTGAACATGCCCGTTGGAATGCCCATCATGTGGTAGCTGGAAGCGCTATACCAATCCAGATTAGGGAACATTTTTTTCTCGCGCCACATCACTTCTTCAATGCGTGCCGAGATGTCAAAGAGCGTCATATTGCCCGCATCTGCACATAACTTGCGGCTGACTTCTTTGATAGACTCGTTACGCGGGTCGGCAATGGTATACACAGGGTGGCCAAAACCAATGATGATTTCTTTCTTTGCCATGCGCGCTAAAATGTCCGCTTCCGCTTCATCTGCATTTTTATAGCGTTCAATGATTTCCATCGCAGCTTCGTTCGCACCACCATGTTTAGCGCCACGCAGCGCACCAATCGCACCAGTAATGCATGAGTACATGTCTGACAATGTGCCGGCAATCACGCGGCCGGTGAATGTAGAGGCGTTGAATTCATGTTCGGCATAGAGCACCAGCGACGTATTCATTGCCGCGATATGTAGTTGGCTTGGCGCTTTGCCGTGCAATACATGTAAGAAATGCGCGGCGATGCTGTCATCGTCTGTTTCTACTACGACACGTTTTCTGTTATGACTGAAGTGATACCAATACAGCAAAATCGAGCCAAAGCAGCTAATCAGCCTGTCGCCTAAATCTTGTGCAGCTTTTGTGTTGCGGTCAGTCGCTTCCGGTTCTAAGGTGCCCAGCATAGAGCAAGCGGTGCGCATCACATCCATTGGGTGGCTGTTTTTTGGGATTTGTTCTAATACCGTTTTAAGCGCGTCTGGCAAGCCTCGTAATTTTTTAAGTTTCGCATGGTAAGCCGTTAATTGCGCTTGATTTGGCAGTTCTCCATGAATCAGCAGGTAGGCGACTTCTTCAAAGGTGGCATGTTTTGCCAATTCGATAATGTCATAACCACGGTAATGCAAATCGTTGCCGGTGTGGCCTACCGTACAAATTGCTGTTAAGCCGGCAGTAACTCCGGCAAGCGCTACACCTTTTTTCTTTTTAGGGGCTTCTGTGCTGGTATTCATGATTCGGTGATCTCCTAATTCCGGTAGGTATTAAAATCTTTATATTTCATCAAGACATATCGTCAGGTTGTCGCTAATCCTAAAACATCGTCATTCCAGTTTGACCGTAAGCCAGAATTTGGCTTTCCCAATTTGCTAAGCCAGTAAACTGGCAAGCAAAGTGTAAAAGGTATTCACCAGAAGTGGATGATTTAAGCTTTTTCCTGATTAAACAAAGCATCTAATTTTTGTTCAAAGGCGTGGTAGCCCAAATGCTCATAAAGGTCAGCGCGTGTTTGCATTAATCCGATTACGTTTTTCTGTGTGCCATCCCTGCGCGTGGCTTGATAAACATTGAGTGCCGCCTGATTCATGGCGCGGAAGGCTGAAAGTGGGTATAGCACCATGCCGACATCAGCCGTGCGCAGCTCATCTACGGTAAATAAAGGTGTGCTGCCAAATTCTGTAATATTAGCGAGCACGGGCACTTTTACAGCTGCGGCAAACTGTTTATACATGCTAAGTTCGGTGATGGCTTCAGGGAAAATCATGTCAGCACCGGCTTCAACACAGGCGCAAGCGCGGTCAATGGCTGATTGCAAGCCTTCTACCGCTAATGCATCAGTACGCGCCATGATCACAAAATCATCATAAGGTTTAGCGTCTACTGCGGCTTTAACGCGGTCTACCATTTCAGTGAGTGAAACAATAGCTTTATTTGGTCTATGGCCGCAGCGTTTTGCCTGCACCTGGTCTTCAATATGTACCGCCGCCGCGCCTGCTTTAGCAACCGCTTTTACGCTACGTGCAATGTTAAAAGCGCCACCAAAGCCGGTATCAATATCTACTAGCAAAGGCGTATCTACTGCATCGGTGATGCGGCGTACGTCAATCAAAACATCTTCTAAGGTTGATATGCCTAAATCAGGTAAACCCAAAGAACCAGCCGCTACGCCGCCACCCGATAGGTAAATCGCTTTGAAGCCACTCTGTGTGGCGAGCATCGCGTGATAAGCATTGATTGCACCAATGATTTGTAATGGTGATTCTGCTTTAAGGGCTGCGCGAAAGCGTGCCCCAGCACTCGTGGTTTGCGTCATGGCTGAAGTTACTTGTGTCATAGTCAGTACCTGAATTAGTTAAGCTGTGAATGCGTGAAATTAGCTAAAAAATGCTTCCCTAGCTTCTGCTGGGATGGCCACTTTAGTTAATTTGGCTTTTTGTAGAATCTCCCAAAAGTAACGGTACGTAGCACGGTCATGAAGTTCGCCATCGTACTGAATTGGGCCCCAATCGGCTTTTTGCGCGACAAGCAGAATATTTGCGCCATCTTGCACTTCATCAAAGTTTGGCTTCATGGCATCGACAATCGCTTCAATTTGCGTAGGGTAAATGCTCCACATGCGTAAAAAGCCGAATTCGTTTCGTGCACGCGAGGCGTCTGAATGCGTGGTTTCTACGTTTTTAAGATCTAGCGTCACGTTATGTGCCGGCACAACGCCATTCGCAATAGCCGCTGCCGCTAACTCAGCTTTAGCCCGAGCCAGTAAACGATGCTCAAATTGACCGGGACTGCGCATTGCCGAAGCGGGAATCGCGCCGTGATGGCCACTCACAAAGTCCATCAAGCCGAAATCCAGTACTTGAACCCATGGCAAGGTAGCAATTTCATGCACTGCTTTTAGTGCACCATGCGTTTCTATCAAAATGTGCACTGGAATTTCACGTGTAATATTATTAGCTTTTGCTACTTGCTGAATATAAGCAATCATCTCTTTTGCTTGAGCAAAAGTCGTACATTTTGGAATCGTGATATAGCTTAGAACGTTACCCGCGCCACTCACTAAAATATCAACGTCTTGGCGCCAGTTAGCATGGGTGAAATCGTGAATGCGCGCTCCAGCCATTTTATGTTTGTTTACCTCGCTAGTTAATACACGCACTATCATCGCGGCATGTTCGCGCTCTTGTCCGGCTTGAGCGCCATCTTCACAGTCGCAAGTAATATCAAACACTGGACCAATGGTGTCTTGTAGTGACAAGGCTTTTAAAATCAACTTTTCACTGCCGGCAAAATGCTCGCATGACGGAATGATTGGGAACGATTTTTCACCGCTAAATAATGCTTCGCTAGGGTGAACCAATTTTTGAGTCGTCATAA